>Ga0172378_10006475_pt1 | contig 10943 bp, 10 predicted proteins | sample GrowelOW332metaG_FD_119755 | JGI IMG/M metagenome (GOLD analysis project Ga0172378, IMG submission 119755) | Groundwater microbial communities from an aquifer near a municipal landfill in Southern Ontario, Canada - Pumphouse #3_1 metaG | ecosystem: Environmental > Aquatic > Deep subsurface >... | reverse complement strand
CTATTTCTTCTTCGGTTGAGGCGTTAGTTAAAGCCCTAAAATAAGGGTCTCTTTCAAACAGTTTAACCGCAGCGAATTTCGGATTAGAAGCTTCCTCTAATTCGTGATTGAGGTCGCTTTCTAAGTGATCAATTTCTTGTTGGACTATAGGCTGATAGATCTTTTTATGGGGGTTCTTTAAATATTGACCCGATTTAATTAAGTCAATTAATTCGTTAACTCCATCACCCTTTTTTGCGGATATCAAAACGACTGAATGACCAAGGGTTTTTTCTAGTCTTTTTGGGTCGAGTGTTATTCCGTTACTTTCTAAAATATCACTCATGTTACAAGCAATAATTATGTCAGTAGAAAGTTCGCCTAATTGAGTGGTTAAGTAGAGGGATCGTTCTAATGATGTAGCATCGATTATGTTGATGATGACATCGGGTTTTGCTTCAAGGGCAAACTTCCTTGTTACCTTTTCTTCATCAGTATAGGGAGAGAGGGAATAGACCCCGGGAGTGTCCACGAGAATGTGGTCAGTTCCTTTTATGTATCCTTCTTTTCTTTCAATTGTTACTCCAGGCCAGTTTCCGACTTTTTGGTTCATACCAGTGAGAAAGTTAAAGAGGGTTGTTTTTCCTGAGTTTTGGTTGCCTACAAGGCCAATGATTTTTCCCATATTAATCAGTCACCTTAATATCAATTCCCCGCATATCGGATCGGCGGAGACAAAGTTCATAACCTCTAAGCAATAAGTCGATAGGATCACCTAAAGGAGCAATCTTCTTAACTTCAATGACGACACCTTTAGTGATACCCATGTCGAGTAAGTGACGTCTTAATGGCGCGTTATCATTATGGAAATCAATTACGATAGCCTTTTGGCCTCTATGAAGGTCGCTGAGGTGACCGGAATCGCCTATTTTTAATCTCTTTCTTTTTGAGACATCTGGATTGGACATAATTCCTCCTAGTTAGTATGGGCTAACTAACCAAAAAGATACTAATCCTCAATCACTTAAGAATCAAGGAAGATTGAAGATATTTTGTAAGGATTATTTCCTATATTTCTTTGTTCTTACATTTTGTAGTGTTTAAAAAGTTACGAGCGCGAAAAGATTTTTGAGTTATTTCGATAAATGATTTCCTTAAGTTTACGAACCGCTTTAGACTAGTCACGTGAAAACAATAATTATTGGCGGATCCATTTCGGGGATCTATACCGCAATCCTCTTAAAGAGAAAACATCCGGATACTGAGGTTATGGTTCTTGAAAAAGAAAGTAAACCTTGCCGGAAGATTTATGCGACTGGCAATGGACGCTGCAATATTCTCAACGCTAATATTTCTAGCAAATCCTTTAATCATCCTCTCTATATGGAAGAAACCCTTTCTTCCTATCCTTACTCTAAATTAAAAGAAACTCTCGAAAGTTTTGGGATTATCTTGAGTGAAGAAGGGGATTTAGTTTACCCGTTAACTTTTAGTGCCTCTTCCTTTGTAAGCCAGCTTCTCTCTTACGCTGAAATCCTCGGGGTTAGGATTCTATGTGAGCAACGAGTCTTCTCTTATGAGCAAAAAGGAGACGGTTACGAAGTTAAGACTGAAGAGAATTCCTATCTTTGTGACTCTCTTGTAATAGCTGTTGGCGGGGCCTCTTCTCCAAAACTAGGGAGTGATGGTTTCCTCCATCCTTTACTTCAAAAAAAAGGTTATTCATGGGTTCCCTTGACACCGGGATTATGCCCAATTAAGGTTACTGAAAACGTTAAATCATTAGATGGCAGCAGGCATAAGGCTAAAGTCAGTGTGATGATCGATAATCGTGTAGCCATCGAAGAAACTGGTGAGATTCTCTTTAAGAAAGATGGCCTCTCAGGTATTTGTGTTTTTAATGTTTCTAATGTCATTGAACAAACTCGTTCTAAACTAGCCCCAGTAATTTATGTCGATCTCTTTCCTAATATTGTTATGGCGGATCTTGTCCACCAAATGGAAAAGGTTCACGAAATTAACGGTCCTTATTTTCTCTCTTCTTTCTTAACTAAACCATTAGAAGACTATGTTATTAAGGTGTCAAAAACTTTAACAGCAGTCGCTCCTGATAAGCTTACTTACTTTAATCTGGCAAAGGCGATGAAAGGCCTTTGTTTCCATTATGCTGGTTCTTATGGCTTTGCGTCTTCTCAGATAAGTATTGGCGGTCTCTCCTTATCTGAAGTCGATTCCAATCTAATTTCTAGAAGAGAGAAAAACGTTGCTTTTGTCGGGGAAGTTCTTGATTTAGATGGTTTTTGCGGGGGAAATAATCTTTCTTGGGCTTTAATTAGTGCCTTAAAAGTTAGTGAGGTTTTATGAAAGGTGTCATCAACAATATCTATTTGCCATTAGACGCTAAGGAGAGTGCATTAGAAGAAAAGCTATGCCGGATGCTTGGTTCCAACGCTTCCTCTTTTTCCTATAAAGTGTTAAGAAAATCAATTGATACTCGGAAGGGGTGGAATTCTTTTGTCTATAAGGTTTTAGTAGAGAGCCTTAATGAACTTCATTGCGCTCAACTAGTACCTTTTAAAGAACAAGAACCATTAGTTATTCCTCCTTCTAAGCTTACTTCAAGACCATTGATTGTAGGTTTTGGGCCTAGCGGCATTTTTGCTGCTTTAGTTTTAGCTAGAGCAGGGGCTAAGCCTGTGGTTGTTGAACAAGGAAAAGCCGTTAACGAAAGAGAAGCGGATATTAACGCTCTTCAACAAAGAGGAATCTTTGATCCATTTAGCAACGTCGCTTATGGAGAAGGCGGAGCCGGAACTTTCTCTGATGGGAAACTTAACACAGGTGTCAATTCGCCTTATTCTTCATTTGTTCTTGAAGAGTTCGTTGCCCATGGAGCTAAGGCGGATATCCTTAGCGACGCTTTACCTCATATTGGTAGCGATTATCTAAAGAAAATCATTCCGTCATTTAGAGAAGAAATCATTTCCCTAGGTGGAGAAATCCGATTCCAAACGAGACTCATCGATATTCAACTTTCGGGAAACATTGTTTCGGGTGCTCTTCTTCTAGATAAAGATGGTAATCAAACTCTCTTTGAAACAAATCGAATTATCTTAGCTTGTGGGCATAGTGCCTATCCCTTAATTTCCACTCTTACTACTAAAGGCTTATTTGTTAAGCCTAAAGATTTTTCTGTTGGTCTTCGCTTAGAAAACCTCCAAAGCGATATTAACGAATCAGCCTATCACGAAGAAAAGAACAATCCGTATTTACCTCCAGCCTCCTATAAATCAGTTGCTCATTTGCCATCAGGGAGAGGAGTCTATTCCTTTTGTATGTGCCCTGGCGGAGTCGTTATGAACTCTTCAAGTTACGGGGAAGAGATTGTTACCAATGGAATGAGTGAAAATCTTCGTGATGGAAAAAACGGAAATGCTGCTATTTTAGTTAGTGTTAAAGTCGATGATTATTTTAAAGGAAACCCTCTTGATGGGTTTGCCTTTCAAAACGATCTCGAAAGGAAAGCCTTCCGAAAAGATAAGCCATATTTTGCCCCTTCTTGCTTAGTGGGAGACTTTTTACGGAACCGAGCTTCTCCTTCTTTTAAGAACATTAAGCCATCTTATCGTCCAGGTGTTTACCTTGCAAAACTACAAGATTTCTTACCTAACTTTGTAGTCTCTTCTTTATTAGAAGCTTGGCCAATATTAGCGCAAAAACAAAAGATGTTCCGTGATTTCAACGCAGTTTTGACGGGTGTTGAGACTCGTTCATCTTCTCCAATTTCAATTCCTCGTGATGATTCATTCCAATCTTCAATCTTTGGTCTTTATCCAGTTGGGGAAGGAGCTTCTTACGCTGGAGGAATTACTTCAAGTGCTCTTGATGGGATTAAAGTCGCTCTGGCTATTCTTAATTCCTAATCTCTGTTTTGAGGCAGCAACTTTTCCCTTCTCTTTTCCCTTCCCAAAGCACATTTCGTCTTCCCTAATGGAGAAAAATTGCTTCAAGAAATTGTCGAGGTTTTGGATTCTCGCATTGACTATCTTTCTAAGATAGCATTAAATAATTGCGTTGCTTTCTCGGCATTCTTAATGAAGCGAGATGGCAAGAATGAGGATAATCAATGAAATACGGAAACACATCTAGAACTTTATCGCTAATTTTGCACGGACTGGTTTTCGTGCTTTTTGCTTCTCTAGCCCTTTATTTTGGAGCGTTTGTGGCTCCGGTCTATTTCTTAGACCAAAGCCGTTGGGGCAGTGTCCTTCCCTACAACTTAGTTCTCGAACTTGCCGTTATCGGAACAGCTCTAGCTACCATGAGCGGATTCGGACTCTTCTATTCCTATAAGTCTCTAGTTAACGCTGGAGATGATAAGCCAGTTGTTGCTGCCTTCACCTGTTTCATTGTTGAAGGCTATATCGGCGCCATCTTCTGCTTACTAAATGCCGCTATCTACAGCGACCTAACTACTACCTCTTCCATTCCATTTATTGTCATTCTTGGAATCATTCTTGCTATCGCTTTACTTATTGCCGCTAACATTCCTATGGTTAAGTTATTCGACGGAAAAGATTCAACCATGCTTTTCTTTGGAATGTCGATTGGGGCTGCTGTTTCCACTGGTTCTATTGGATTCTTCTCCCTTCTTTCCCTTCTTGTTTCTTTTGGAAAAGGAATCGATAGTTGGCTCTATGAAAAGCGCCTTATTCTTCTAATCTATGTCATTGCTAATTTAATCGCTGCCGGTCTAGCAATTGCTGGCGCCGTCATCGTTAAGAAAAATTCTGCTGGACAAAAGTCTTCCAACATTGCCGCTTTACTTGATTGCGTTGGCATCTCAGTCTTCGGACTTGGGTTGGTTCTTATCGGAACAGCTGACTTAGTTTATAAGGATGGATTAGTTCACTTCGAAAGCGCCAAGTTCGCTTTCACCGGAATGGCCTATCCTCTCTGCTCCATCATCTTTGGTTCACTTATTGTTATCGGCGGGCTCATCGCTGCCGGAATCACCTACAGTTCTTCCCAAAAGAAAGCTATCAGCAAGTAATTGAACTTCTAATTTAGCCCCTGTTTAGGGGCTTTTTATTTACAAAAAAAGCTTTTGAAGTTTTCATTCCTCATTTTTCTTAGAGGCTTACTTCAAAAGCTGTGGTAAGAACGAAATGTAAACTAGATCTTTTTGCCCATTAAAACAGGGGAAAATTCAGTTCCTACAACGATATGTTCGTCATAAAGGGATAGAACTTGATCGCTAACTGGTTCCCATTGTCCGCTTAATCTTTTCATTGCGTAATCAGGAACGACACGTTCGGCTTTCCTCATCTTATTTTGTAGGAGACAAACATTATAAGGAATATCAAAAGTTACAAGGATGTGACGGTCAAAGCCAGGGGTAGATTTATAGTAGTATTCTCTAAATTCATTTTTGATATTTGTCGCATCCGCGATGACGGTAACGTCTTCTTTACTTAAGGCATAATTATTGATGTCATCAAGGAATGTCTTCCAAACTAATTCCTCTTTAGTAAAGCAATTAACCTTCCCGGCCACTCTTTCACGGGTGTCGTCGCTAGAAACTATGTAACAATTAGAATGATTCTTAACGTATTCTTTGGCCCAGGTACTTTTACCGGATCCAGGGATGGCGCTCAGGAGGATCAATGTTTTCATTGAATCATTCTATAGCGATTAGCCTTTACTTAGAAGTAACTAATGGGACAATTTTCTCTTTCGTGACTCAAAATATAGGATAAGTAACATTTTCTTTAACTTTGTTTCCTAAATTCCTCTTTATAGCGGTAAACTTATACCGATGAAATCGCTCAGGTGCCTTTACCGGGTTGGCCCCGGCCCTAGCTCCTCTCACACATTAGCTCCTTACTGTGCTGCTATAAGATTTAAGAGTTTTCTTTTATCTCCTCTTTCTAGTATTCGGGTGACTCTTTATGGTTCTTTAGCCTTAACAGGGAAAGGCCATCGAAGCGATAATGCTATTAGCAACGGTCTATATCCTCGGGATAGAGAAGTAATCTTCGATGTCCTTTCTCCTGTTAATCATCCCAATACCATGAAGTTTGAAGAAATTCTGGATAAGAAAGTCCTTCAAAGCAAAATCTACCTATCTTTAGGTGGAGGTGAACTGTTTTCTCCTGATGATGAAAGAGTAAGCGAAAAAGAGATCTACCCCTTTAATTCACTTAAATCTATAAAGAGAGAGATAAGGGAAAAAGGTCTTTCTTCCGTAAAAGAATTTTGCCAACGTTATGAGGATGAACATATCGATGAGTATCTAGACTTAATTCTTAAAGAAATGTTTGCAAGCATTGATAGAGGATTAAGTAGAGAAGGGACGATTATCGCAAACGGTAATCCTCGCTTAAGGATTGTAGAAGTAGCTGGAAAACTCTACGAAAAAGCTAGCAAGATGAAGGAAGAAGAAGGAAGAAAAGAGATGCTTCTGACTGCTTTTGCTTATGCAGTCGGGGAAGAAAATGCCTGTGGAGAGAACGTTGTAACGGCTCCTACTTGCGGTTCAGCTGGAGTCCTTCCTGCTGTTCTTTATTACTTACATCATAATCAAGGAGTTCCTTTATCTACTTTAAGAGATTCTCTTTATGCTGCTGGAGTTATTGGTAACTTAGTCAAACAAAATGCTTCGATCTCTGGCGCCGTGGGAGGCTGTCAGGCTGAAATTGGGACGGCTAGTTCGATGGCGGCAGCTGCTTATTGTTCAGCGATGGGTTTATCGCTTCATGAAGTTGAATATGCTTCCGAAGTGGCCATGGAACATTTTCTCGGTCTTTCTTGCGACCCAGTCGACGGGTATGTCATGATTCCCTGCATTGAAAGAAACGGAATTGGTGCAATTAGAGCCTATACAAGTTATCTTTATGCAGCGAATATCGCTTGTATTAGAGAAAACAAAGTTAGTTTTGATGAAGTAGTTGAGGCTATGAAGGTAACGGGAGACTCCTTAGAAGTTGCCTATAAAGAAACCTCACTTGGTGGTTTAGCAGAAATATTGAGGAAAGAGCAAAATGATTAAGGAGATTACGTTTAAGAAAACGACATACCTGATTGGGGAACTCTTCTTTAGTGAAGATGGAGTCACTTCCTACAAGGCTAAAGATCCTAAAGGAAAAGACTTTCTTGTCAGTATTTATGAAGAAGGCGCCTTTTCCTATGCCCTAGGAAACTTAAAGAAGTTAACGAAGGCGGGAATTAAGACTCCTAAGATTATTGTGAGTGACGAAACATTATTGGCGACTCTTCAGGAGATGCCTAAGGGAGATAACTTACTTAGTCTTCTTTCTAAAGGTCCCTTAGAGGCTCCCGTTATGAAAGATATGTTTCGGTGTTATCAGCTATGCCGTTTCTCTAAAATTGCTTTAAGTTACCATCCTGAATACTTTATCTATGACGGCAAGGATATGACTTATCTTAGTTTTCTCCTTTTCCCCTCTATTCCGGAGAGAGCTTTCGAAGGTGATCCTATTCGCGAATATTTTCTCGGAGTTGAAGGTTTATCGCATTTAAGGGAAAAAGGTTACCCTATGGAAGGAGTAACTCCTCTGCCTGAAAATGTCGTGAATAAGCAAATAGTACTCGCCAGCATCTCGTTTTGGTGAAAGAAAGGTATAATTTCTTTATGGATAAGAACAACGTCGTCCTTTATAAACTAACGGCTAACCCGATTTTAGCTCAAGAAGTGTCAGATATTCTTGAGATTCCTTTAGGTGAAAGCCGTGTTACTCACTTTGCGGATGGTGAGGTCTTAGCCCGTTCACCCGATAGTGTCCGTGGCAAGACTGTTTATGTCATTCAATCAACAGCTACTCCGGTTTCAGAAAGACTAATGGAACTCCTTATTTTCATTGATGGATTAAGGAACGCTAAAGCTAAAGAAATTAACTTAGTTGTCCCATATTATGGTTTCTGCCGCCAAGACAGAATCGCAAGAGCAGGAGAGCCGATTACAGCAAAATTAGTGGCCGATCTTTTAGAGACTGTCGGCATCAACCGCATTATTACGATGGATCTCCACACACCGCAAATTCAAGGGTTCTTCTCGTGCCCTGTTGATGACTTATCCGCTATTCCGCTTTTTGGAGAATATTACAGAAAGAAACTTAGTGACCAAGGCATTTCTTCTAAAGATGTTGCTGTTGTTTCTCCTGACCACGGTTCTATTCATAGAGCCCGAGACCTTGCTAGTGAACTACCCGATTCTTCTATTGCTATCATCGATAAAAGAAGACCCGCTCCTAATACCGCGGAAGTTGTTAATGTCGTTGGAGAAGTTAGAGGCAAAACCTGCATAATTATCGATGATATCATTGATACAGCTGGAACTATTTTAGCCTCTGCTGAAGCTCTTATGAGTCACGGAGCTAAAGAAGTTTACGTCGGAGGCACTCACGCTGTTTTCTCTAATGGAGCCGGTGAAAAACTATTAGAATCTCCAATCAAGGATATTGTTGTTACCAATTCTATCGAACATGAGATTGACGGAATTCATGTTATTTCCATTGCTCCAATGATTGCTTCACTTATTGAAGCTAGTGAAGAAGGCAATGCGGTTCCTGATTCTTGGATGGCTTTCTATTGATATTGAGACTATTCTTTATAAACGAAAAACGTGTTCCTCCGCTGAACCACGTATAAAAAACAAGGAGGTCAGTAAATGACCAAAATATGGACTACTAAAAATATCGCCGAGAACGCAGTTGTCGCGGCGATTTATTTTGTCTTATGCCTAATTGCCACTCCGGTTGCCTATGGGCAAATTCAATTCAGAATCGCTGAAATTCTTGTCCTTTTATGTTTTTGGAGACGGGATTTTGTCGTTGGAGTCACTCTTGGGTGTCTCCTCGCTAATATCAATAGCAGCCTTGGACCTTTTGATATGCTGTTTGGAACTTTAGCCACTTTAGTTTCTTCGATCATGGTAGCTATATCGCCCCGTTTAATCATTGGAGTGCCTTTCCCAATTCTTGTTAATGCCTTTGTGGTGGCTGGGGAACTTTACTTCCTGGCGGATGTTAAAGAATACTGGCTTTCCTGTCTTTATGTTGGTTTAGGAGAAGGGGCTGTCATCCTTGGAGCCTATGTTCTTTGCCTCATTCTAGCGAGGAATAAGAGCTTCATGAAAGCCTTAGATCCGAGTGCGCATAGAGAGGTTACTTTCTAGTCTTCTTTGCCAATAAGCCTCTAAGGTCTTAGAATACTTCACGCATGGAAAACTTTTACCTTGAAATTAAACACGTCGATAAGACGACCGGAGCCCGTTATGGCATCCTTCATACCCCCCATGGAGACGTTGAAGTCCCTATGTTTATGCCGGTGGGAACTCTCGCTACTGTTAAAACTCTTTCTCCTGAAGAAGTAACTTCTTTAGGGGCTGGTGTAATTCTTTCTAATACTTACCATCTTCACTTACGTCCAGGTGAGGACTTAGTTGAGAAAGCAGGTGGCCTCCATTCCTTTATGAACTATAAAGGACCAATGCTTACAGATTCGGGAGGCTTCCAAGTCTTTTCTTTATCAGGCTTCCGAAAGATTTCGGAAGAAGGCGTGGAGTTTAGAAACGACCTTAACGGGGATAAAGAGATGTTTACCCCTGAAAAAGTAATCGGAATTGAAGAGAAATTAGGTGCGGATATCATTATGTCTTTTGATGAATGTATGCCTTATCCTGTTTCCCGAGAGTACGCTGAAGCTTCTTGCGAAAGAACGTTAAGATGGGCCAAAAGAGGGCTTTTAGCCCATAAAAAGAATGATCAAGCCTTGTTTGGTATTGTTCAGGGTGGAGAATTTACCGACTTAAGAGAACACTCCGCTAAAGAGTTAGCCAAGATGGATTTTCCAGGTTATTCAATCGGAGGAGCTTCGATTGGGGAACCTAAGGATGTTTGTTTTAAGATGATTGAAGACGCTGTCCGTTATCTTCCTTTTGATAAACCTCGTTATCTAATGGGCATTGGTTCATTAGATTACATTCTTGAAGGAGTGGCGAGGGGTGTGGATATGTTTGATTGCGTGCTTCCTACTCGTCTTGCTCGACATGGGGCTTTAATGACAAGCCAAGGTCGTATCAATATTAAAGATGCCCAATATAGAGAGGATTTCTCCCCTCTAGACCCTGAGTGTGATTGTTACTGCTGTAAGAATTACACCAAGGCTTATTTACGACATTTGCATGTGGCTAACGAGGAGTTTGGGAAACGTCTTAACTCTATTCATAATATCCGATTCCTTATTAAGATTATGGAAGGGGCCAGAGAGGCCATTAAAGAAGATCGTTTTGCTGAATATAAAGAAAAAGTCTTGAAAGCCTATGGAGACGAAAGGGGATTCTAATGGATATTTCCTTATTTGATTTTGATTTACCTGAAAGCTTAATCGCTCAAAGTCCTTTAGAAAAGCGCGATGAATCACGTCTTATGGTGATTAATCGCTCAACAAAAAGCGTTGAGCATAAACTATTTTCTTCAATTGTTGATTACCTTAAACCCGGGGATGTTTTAGTCAGAAACAATACAAAAGTAATTCCGGCTCGTCTTCTCGGAAGCAAGGTAGAGACTGGTGGTGCGGTTGAGGTTCTTCTTTTAAAACAACTCCATGACGATGTATGGGAATGCTTAGTTGGAAACGCCAAAAGCGTTAAAGTCGGTTCTCATGCAACCTTTGGAGATGGCAGATTAATTGCTACCTGCACTAAGGTTCTCGACGAAGGGATTAGAGAAATGGAATTCTCTTATTCTGGTATTTTCCTTGAGGTTCTCGATTCGCTTGGGATGATGCCGTTACCTCCTTACATTAAGAAACAGTGCGCAAATAACGATGACTACCAAACGGTGTATGCCAAAATTCCTGGAAGCGCTGCCGCTCCAACAGCGGGTTTTCATTTCACTAAAGATCTCTTCGAAACACTGAAAAGTAAAGGCGTAACAATTGTT
>Ga0172378_10006474_pt1 | contig 10943 bp, 8 predicted proteins | sample GrowelOW332metaG_FD_119755 | JGI IMG/M metagenome (GOLD analysis project Ga0172378, IMG submission 119755) | Groundwater microbial communities from an aquifer near a municipal landfill in Southern Ontario, Canada - Pumphouse #3_1 metaG | ecosystem: Environmental > Aquatic > Deep subsurface >... | reverse complement strand
CTCGGAGTTTCGACATACTCTCCAAAACTTCGAGATTCTTTTTTCGAATATCGGCACATTGGTTGAGCAGATCGTCGATCCGCGCAGCTTCCATATCAGAAGCACCAGCCGTACGCAAAGCAATCAATTCACGCACAACCTGATTATTTTCCGTCAGATAGTCGAGAGCTTTGTCAATCTCGATACCGAGTCCGGTGTACCCATTTCGTAGCTGCACACACACGTCGTGATTCGTCATGATACTTTCTCCTTGTAAAGAGGTTAAGAGATTTTAATCATAGCATCATGACAGTAATTTATATACGAATACAGATGAACAACAGGTTTCCCTGTTGTTCATCTGTACATTAGAATCAGTTATTCAACTTCATTAACTTGAGCAACTCGAGAAAGAAGCTCTTGTCCGTGTAGACTGAGGATGCCGCGATCTTCGTACATCTTCTTCATATCTTCTTCTGTAAACAACTTACGACTGACAATATAATCCGCATATTCTTTGTAAGTCGTTTTCGCTTCTTCTGCCATAGCTGATACATCAACTGTCGCACCAACTACAAAAGCAGGAAGTTGCTCAATTCTAACCCACCCACACTTTGAAATGGTAACAGTATCACCAGCAAGCCAAAGCGCAGTGCGTGGCATACTGGTAATTGTTCCTGCATAAGTGGTGACATGAGCCTTACAGTTGATCGTAGAAGAAAGTAGAGCGCGATACGCATAGGCAGAAACACCTTGCGGACCAAACTCCTCCACATCAATAATCATATCGACTTTGTCGTTTTCTCTGGCAGAATTAAGCGCTGCGCAGATAACTGCCGTATGCTTAATAAAATTACCAAGTAGGAGAATGACAAATCGAGATGCCTCATCTCCGGTAGCAACTCGCTGCACATAGAACGGACAGCCAGAAGGTTGTCCTTGCTGAGGTTGCTCAGCGTTTTCCATAGTGGCCAATGCAGGACCTCCCCACATCATAGCTTCCTGTCCGGCAGTGAGATCGATCGGAGTATCGTCGAATCCAAACTGAAAATTATTATCGTTCATGATTGTTACTCCGCATCGAAATTGATTTTGGAAGGATCTTCAAACTCTTCGTCTTCATCCCCTTCGGTGTAGTATGCCTCATCGGGAGGAGTGCCATCCTCTTCTTCTGGTTCTTCAAGAGGTTCCTCTTCTAGTTCCGCACCGGCATGCATACTTTCAGTAGCAGCTTCGCCTTCTTTAGGTTCAGCTTTTTCTTCAGTCGGTTTTGGCTCGACCGGAGCTTCTTCAGCTGGTTTGGGTGCGGTCTGATCTGTTTCTACGTTAGCTGGTGCAGTCGTATCTAAAGTGAGATCCGGATCAGTAGTTGCAGAACTTCCAGCATCCAGACGTTTACGCATTTCATCTGCAGTGATGTACACATCATCTTGCTGAGAAACAATACGATTGAATTCTTCTTCAGTGAGGATTCCTCTTTCTCTGAAGTCAGTAAGAATTGTCTGAAAGAACTCAAGCATCAATTTTGCTTCAATCATGATGTGAGTAGAATTGCCGGCAGCCGAATGCGAAGTGCCATGATACATGAACTTAGCAAACGGACCGACAATCTTCTCTTTACCGTGATCAAAGATAACAGTTCCAGCACTTGCAACCAATCCGGTCGCATTTGTGATAACATCGCCTTTACAACGATCCATCGCATCCGTAAGAAGCTGAGTTGTAAAAACATTGCCTCCTGGAGTATCAATGAAAATGGTGACTTTATCCCCTTGATTTGCAAGGAAAAGCAGCTGAAAAACTTCTGAAAAACTAGTGGAAGGACCGATAGCACCAGCGAGCTGAATTGTACTCTCTTTGCGTTTCGTTCCATCTTCGGCTTGAATGATTCGAGATTCGATAATTGGTCCTCGATCCGGAAAGGGAAGACACATTTTATCGAAGTTAAACGTAGAAATATCCATGATCGATTCCTATTTGCATTTGTTAAAACATGCACCGAACACAGATCTCGCTCCATTCTGTGTGAGGATGGCTTTGGTCTTCGGATCAAATACTCCGGTAATAGATTCCCGGATCTTAATACTGTTGGAGCCAAAGATGTCAAGGATCTGCTGATCGGTGATAACTGATTCCATCGGAGTACCGTGCAGATCATCGAGCATCGCTCTGGCTTCATCCATACCCACCACGATCTCCATGCTTTCGTTTCCAGCAGAAGGCTGCGCGGAAAACCGTGCATTTGCTTCTTTGAATCCGGGAGTGTCTACAGCATCAAACGTGTTGATAGCCAGAATAGTTTTGTAAACAGTATTTCCTTCTCTGCCAGTTTCCCGAGCAATAGAACGAACACTGAACGAAACGTCTCGCTTCGGATCCTCAAAGGCTTCACGTAGATATTGCCCGTATGGACCAAAAGGAACTACATCGCCATAAATGACAATGTGATCTCCTGCAGCTTTTGCTTCCACTTTTGTGAAATAATGCGAAACCTTGGTTCTATCGATCCAGAGAAGTCTAGGAAGATCTTCTTTGCCAACAATAAGAGGATGCCCCCATTCGCCTTCCAAGTTGCCTTCTCCGATGCCGTTGGCAAACTTACCAGCGACATTCTTAATACAGTTGACAACCGACTGTGGATCGTAGAAAACGTTATTACGAGAAGTGGTATTCAGCACCATCAAAGGAATTCCTTCATAAACTCCTTTGGCATTTGGTTTCATACTGCGTAACTCATGTCCATCGAGGATCGCTTGTGTCGCAATAGAAAAGATGAGATTGTTGTCCATAATTGCTCCTGATTATTTTTATCTTCTAAGAATTTCTTCCATTGCACTCATCGCATCGCTTTGACTATTCAACGCAGCATTGATACCATCGTTGTAATATGCCCCGATGATTCTTCCGGTAGTTGAAGTTGCAGCATGTGCAATTTCAGTAAGAGGAACTTGCCTCCACTTACCAGTCATATCTGTATTGCGAAATGGAATAGTAATATCTTCAATTGCTCGAACTGTGTGTGAAGAGATCATTTCATAAACAGCGTGATCCACTGCAAAAGAGATTCCACTTACCTTCATCATTCGATCGAAGATAAATGACAGCTCTTCATAAGGAATCGCATCAAGCGATTTCGCTGATTTGACGTATTCCACATAGATAGGGAATGAATTAAGCGGTTGCTTTACTACAGTGGTAGTTTTAAGAAAGGTATCTCCATTCTTAAGTGTCAGCTTTACAAAAGTATCCGTACCAATGTTAACAGTTTCCACCTGTGAAGGGAAGATCTCTACAAAGCTAGGCGCGCACATTCCAGTGGAGATACCATCTACCGTCATATTAAAAACACCAAGGGTTCTTACAGTATCTCGAATAGTAAGTGCATCGTAAGCTTCATATCGTTTCGGAATAAAGATTTCACAAAGTTCTCCAATGAAGATAACGGGACCTCCTTTTGAAGATACTTTGAATTTTTGTAATACTTGAGGATTCAGCATATTTTCTTCCTATCGCGCATCAATCAAATCGATCATAATGTAACTGGGATCCAATTTGCGAGCATCTTCATAAGGCTCCCAGTTCGATTTTGTAAATCCATCCTGAATTGCTGATGCTTGAGATTTTGGCATTTTGATATCGACTATATTTGGAATCCATACAGTTGAATGATCTTTGTAATGAACTCTCGTATAATCGATCATTGCTCTAGAAGATCTTTCCATAAGCAAACCACCAGATTGTAGTGGGAACTTAAGTAGACCTTTTCCAATTTGATAAATAGGTTCCGAGTATTGAACTTGAATCTCTGAATTGTTGATCAAAATCAGAAAACTATCTTCTGTGGATGCTAGTGCTGCAAGCGAACTGCTGGTACTTAACTGTGTTGTATTTTTCAGATAATTGTAAGATGTAAGTGATCGATCCAAATTGTGCTGAGCTGTATTTCTTCCGTTGAGATTGAAAGCGATTTTATTTGTATCGATCACAGTATATTCACCTGGAAAATACCATCTTCCTTCTACAACTAGAATGACAAACTTATCAGTCATTGTCTTTCCAGTAGGTAGTTGGAACATGTCCCAAGATCCCGAACAATTGCTTAACTTGATAAATTCTGCTCCACCGATCGGAGTGAAGTCAACCAGAATGTGCCCTCTACCAGTATCCCGTTTATTACGAGAATATCTTCCACCATTTTCGGCAAGTAGTCTTGTTCCCCTTACAGAAGGAAAACAAGAAATGCCATGAACAATAGGAAGTGTGTTCGCAATATTCATCATGTCACTGGGAATATCATAGATTACATCTTTCGCCATACGACGAAGTGGATAAACATTTTCGATGTATTCCTTGACACTATTGGAATAATTAATATTAATCTCTGCAGTATGATCAGCAGATATAATCGATGCAACAGCAGAACCTTTGCTCCGAATGGGAAGCAAGGTGACTGTGGAACCGTCCGAAATAGTACGAGGAATTAGAACTGGACTGCATTTGTACTTTGTAATCAATTCGTTGGTTAGTACTGCTAATACACTAGCCCAAGTATTCTTACCACGCAGCACCTGTTCGTACGTCATCATCTTGGTAAAATCCAATACGGGATACGAATCTTCTTCTATATCTAGTATTAGATATACAGCTGATGTTGAGTGCTGTCGTAACCACTGTATTGGAGTAAGGTATGAACTTGTGTAGCAACGAGATTGCAACCCTCTGTGCTCCACTATAGCCAGAATATTCATAGATTTCTCCTTAATTAATAGCATAGAATGGTCATGTGGTAGGAGCTTTCGCTCCTACCACATGACATCATTTCAAAAAAAAGAATAAGTTGTCCAGGTTATTTTTCGTAGACACAAACGTTTCACGATTGTGATATATGTTTGTGTCTACGATGAAGTTTATCTCACTTCAACTGGAACACCATAAAGCACCGAGTAGACTCCTGAATTGTATTGCAGAAATTCTACGATAACTGTCTTACCGACCCACTCGTTAACAGTTGTGGTATACGTAACATTGAACGGAGTTTGAAAACTCAATTCAGTAACGTAATCGTCACCATCTGCCACTTGCGTGGTAATCGGCATTGCAGCAGTAATCGCATTTCCATTTGTATCTTTCAATACAAAATGAGTTGGAACTGGTGCAGATGCAACAGAAGTGCCTGATGCTACAGAGAACTTTGGAGGAGTTGCTGCTGAATAGAAATTCAACAAAAACTTGTCCAACGTATCGAACGTAACACTGTTGATCTTGTATTGCGTAAGAACTGAATCGTACGTAATACGAGGTCTGCGATATGGAGTTGAGTTGCTACCAAATACCAAAACATCTCCAACTTGCTCAGCGATCAACCAAGGCTCTTTTGTTTCATAGTTGCTATAGTTGTTCAACTGTACTGTGAGAGTCTGAGAATATGTTGTAACAGTATCATCAGTTTCCACTACAGTTGCTTTTGCAACAAAGGTTTGATTAGTTCCAAACTTAGAAGAATTTCCTACGAAAGATCCAAGAGTGATTGCGATTGCACTGTTATCGAGGATAGTCGCTGCCGTATGATTCTTGTTATAGGCAACATACTTCAGAGTGTAAGCTGTAGTTCCACTATCCCACGTGGGAACAATAGACAACTTAGCAATATCTGAAGTCACTGCGGGAATAATTCGAATCGTTTTGGTACAAGACAACATTCCTTTGTCAGTTCTGTTTTGCAAATCAGGAAAGAGAGTTGTACTCTTAGCTGGAAAGTATTTGAATAAAACATCAAATTCACTTCCAACTACTGAAGTTGAAACATCAGTCAATCCATAAACAAAACAGGAAATACTGTCGATGGAAACATATTGAACTGTTCCATCTTCAAATACCAATTTGGGAGTGAGTGACATTGAAGTAGGATCTTGTCCTTTACGGAGTATCCATTCTTCCGGTGTAGTATATACACCATTCAGATCAACTTCCAAACTAACAAGGGCAACAGAAGAAAGGTCGTTCTCCGCAACTGTGGTAGCTTCTCTTGCCAGAAGTGTGAGATTCATCGTTTCGATGACAACAGGGGAACCGAGATTGTCGATTACCTCTTCGTATACAATCAGATAAATCGATTCTCCATCTGTGAGAGAGATATCATCTACTGCTAAACAAGTATCCCCTTTCAACACAATTGGAGAAGACAAACCCAAAGCAGACCACAGAGAAGAGTATGGAGCTTCCCATAACATTCTAGTAAGAGTGGTATCTTCAATCTGCAACGTACTAATAGTGAAATCACCTTCTGAAACAGGAACCACAAAGGTATCCAGCCACATTTCAGTATAAGCAACTTCAGTAGTTGTATTGACCACCATTGTGTTATCGAGGTAGATTCGAAGTACACTTCCGTATTTAAGGAATCTTACAGAAGTATCTACTCCAATTTTAGCAGAAGCTGTCACCACCCACGTAACCACATTGGTTCCACGATTGATCCAAAACACAAGTTGATCTGTTGCACGATTTACATAAATGCCAAATCGTCCATTAGAAGAAGCCGAATGCAAGATCGGAACTTCCGTGGTAGCAGGATTCGCAGGATTCAATGTCGAATTCAATTTGAAACTGATATTCGCAGTCCAATCTCGCATTGCAAGATCACTCACGTTAGTCACTAGTGCCGACCAACTCTGAGTTGTAGTAAACACTCTGCGAGTATCTCTGTCTTCTGCATCGATAGGAAGAATCGGAATTGCCGTTCCAGTGATCGTATCAGTTGCACTCACTCGTCTGGAGATAACTTGTCGTACTCCTTCAGAGTTAGTTTTAAACAACTTGTAATACGAAGTTCTTGTTCCATAGAATACAAGTTTGTTATCCAACTGCAATCGAAGTTCATCACCTCGTTGATCATAGAACAGCATGTAGGTATCGTTGCCATAGCCGACAATACGATTAGGTGCATCGTCATCAGTGTTGACAATTTGTGGGCGAACGAGATGTGTCTTGTAATCCACATCAACACTATCCACGACCCACAATGAAAGAACACCTGCACCGAGACGTTGAACCACGAGACTCTTTACAGCTGGAACCAGCTTGCCCTTTGCTGCTGGATCTAACCCATCAACATCAGGATCGTAAATAGAATCGTAATCAACAACATCCGGAGCAAGGTCGTTAAACAGCACTAGTTTTTTTAATGATTCATCACTCATTTAAACTTTATTCCTGTGTTTGACTGCATCGGATGGTAACGCGGTACGATACAGGTATTGAAGCATGCGGTGCACATTAGGATCATCTGTAGTTGATCTGTGATAAGCGGGATATGCATCGATGTAATCCCAGTCGAGATCAGCAAAAACGATATCATGTGCTTTCAACCAGTTGTAGCTAGAAAACTGAATCATAAATACAGCAGGATCACTGTTGTACGTGATGGAAATAGTTCCATTCAGGTAATCCCTAAAGATAGCATTTGTGAACACTGAATAAATAGCATGCGAAACTGGAATCAAATCAAGACCGGCAGAAGGTTCAGCAGCATCGACAAAATAATCCCTTAACGCAAGCAATCTCTCAGTATCATTGTCGGCATGATAAGCTTCCATAACTGCAAGTGCACCAGCGGAAACGAGTGTGCGAATCCAATAAGGAGATCCGTTACGATGTCCTGTTGAATTTACAAACACCTGACCAAATACACTGTTAATCTCAGTGATCGTTTTTCCATCAACTGCAAGAACGCTCAAGTTATCAAACCAGAATGGAGAAGCACCTGGGGCAGTAACTTCAGAACCTGAAACAAATCCTGTCGCACTTCCTCTGAGTACGCCACGAATACCGTAGATTTCAAGATGATTGTTTTCAGCTTCTATCCAACTGACATTCTGAATAACGATTTCGCTGAATAGCTCGTTACCACCAGAAGTGTGTCTGATCACTTTGTAATCCAAATTCTCTGTCAAAGTTCTTCCATTTAGAAAAACCAAATAAGTAGTATTGCCGACATAGTTGATATCGTTTTCAATATCTACTTTCAATACTCCAGAAGAAAGAATTGTAAAATCATCAAACGTGACATTAAAAGTTCTATCTACAAGTTTGTACATGCCATTGCCAGCAGCAATAACAATGTCTTCTCCATAGAGATCTTCCGATAGCACCAAAGACCACGAAGTAGCACTTACTTGACTCAGTGATCCATAACTGGACAATACTTCTGAGCTATACGTTGATACTTGATTGCCATTGATATCTCTCGCGTATCCGCTGATCCCTTTTTTCCATACAAGGATATCATCAGTTGTCAGCGTGACTGTAGCATTACTGGAAGAAAGATCTGTAAGTACAATATCAGAAGCTGTGGGATTTTCAAAGAATTCAATGACGAACTCATCTCCATTCTCGCATGTGATAACTTCTCCTTCGGTATCTAGCACCTGAACAGTCATACCATAAGAATCATCTCGTACACAGCCAACAAGTGTGTCATTCAGTTTCAGTCCATTTCGATAAACGATTGCCCAAAGAGGGGAATCAGAAAATAGAAGTGGAACTGGAAATTTCCAGCAAGCTGGACGATTGTACAATGAGATAGCAAATCGGTACGTGCGTTGACAGATCAATGACAATACATTGTTATACCCTAGCGCATCAATGTAATAATCAATCGTTTTTGGATAGAAAATATCTGGAGTATCGTACATGGATTTACCATAGATACTATCTTCCAACGTATCTGCTTTCCAGAAGTCGAAAGCGACTGGACCTTGGTTCAGCATGAAGGAGATAATCACATTATCATTGTGAAGATAGAGCAAATCAATGTAATTGACATCACGAATTACTCTATTGTTCTTAGCATGTGTTCTAACATGAAAAGTCAGAATCAAATCCTCACAACCGAAGTAAGTCTTGTACTCACTGAGCAATGAATTATCAATTGAGAAGTCATTGTGCGTTAGTTGATGAAAATAATCACTTCTGTTCAGCTTGTGCAAGAAAACACCAGACATTTCTGCAGTGATGGTTTCCTTAGGGCGAATATAAATATCACACGTGTTCCAAGTAACAAATTGATTACTCAGACCAAAAGACTTTGGAATATGTATGATAGTCCTTACTTCATTTTCTTCTGATGAAATGTAAGTATGATATTGTGCCGGTTCTGTGGTATCGATTGTGATCTTAGCAACCACATTACCATCCGTGATCACTTCAACATAATCACCAACTTTCAATTGGTCATAAGAAGAAGGAACTGCATACTTTCCATTTACAAATGCGACAGTCGCAGATTGTATTGCTTGCCAAACGGAATAACGCTCAGCAAGTTTATTGACTTGATAATAAGTAGTAGCAGAGTCATCAACCAAATCACTGTCGTAATATTTGGTAACGTACATATCAGAGGGATCCGCGCCGCTACCCAGACACTTCGTCATCATAGGTCTAGCTATAGCAACAAAGTATGCATTTTTTACAACTGTTTCTCTGATATAGATCGCATCTCTCCACATCCAAATACCAGAACTCGTATAGACCTGAAAGTCCAAAAGTTGACTGGCATTGAAAGTTGATAACTTTGTCCACGACGAACAATTGAGATTCATATTTGCCACTTGTTCCAGTGGCATCGTATAAACTACAAATGGTGTAATGGAGTCAGGAAGAGAGATAATATCGTATCTCGTACGTAACGTGCCAGTAGCACGTTTGTTCACTAAACGCAATTTCGCATTTGTTCTAAATTCACGTTTAGGTTCATTCCAAACATTTCGAAACAAGTATTGATTGAGAAATCCGCAGATACGATCTTCTGTAGAAATGCTCATCGAGACACCTTGTTAATAAATTGTTTACTTGAAGCTAGCTCTAACCCAAAAGTCATCACTTCACGACGAAGATCAGCATTTTCCATCATGTTGGTAAACATCGGATTCTTAGAAGCTTTAAGATTAGCCAAAATCTGGAACACCCAGAATGGAGGATAATCAATAGCAATAAGCATATTCTGACTATCACCAGGAGCACGACTCATTGGAACATAAATCTTATTCTCTTCCAATGCTTTCATGCGAGCAGGTCCAGCAACAGCTAGCATTCTGCAACAATTTGCAATAGAAAGATTCTGCAATCCCTCTGCTTCACGAACTTCAGTGAAGAGACTCATGCGGGCTTTAATCTCTTCCGGTGTTCCAAGAAATCCACAACGATTAAGCAATGGAGGAATATCAGTTGGTGCATCTGCAGGACCTACCATCTGAGCCATATAAGCTGCAAAGACAGTCTGAACAAGTCGTCTTTCTGCAAAATCAAGGTTGTAGAAATTGCCAAGCATACTTCCCAACATGAGAGAATATGTCTTGATTACGAACACACAGAGCTGAGGAGTCAACCACTGATCAGAATCGTTATAACTAAGACAAAGCATTGCCTTTGTAATTTGTCCTGCAAATACAGGGATGTCTGTGATCCACAAGCCACTATTATATGCATCACGTTTAGACAAAATTGGTGTTAAATTCAGCCATGCCGTCTGATATTCCTTCGGAATATTGTTAGAAATATACTTCCCATCGATCACCAAATCAACGTTAGAAAACATTTCAGGAATACTAATTCCCGGGATGTTTCCGAGATTGAAAAATGTGCAAGACGAAAGTTTGTCTTCTGAGATGACTCTAGTGAGAATATCAGTGAAGATCGATCTGGTATGGATCTTGAGTGAATAAATGGCATCTTGATCGGCTTTTGACAAGACTATCTGTGGCGAAGCTAGTCTTGTTTTAATAACGAAAGTTAAAGCTTCAATTGCTCGTTTATTCAACTCAATGGCATTTCCGTATCGAGTCGTTCCTATGGTAGGTTTTTGCATTTAGCACCTTCGAATATTGTTGGATTTTGATTGTCAAGATCTATAGGATTGTCCACTAACCAGGAGATAAATATGTCGACTATTGCTCCTTATCCGCACG
>Ga0172378_10006472_pt1 | contig 10945 bp, 7 predicted proteins | sample GrowelOW332metaG_FD_119755 | JGI IMG/M metagenome (GOLD analysis project Ga0172378, IMG submission 119755) | Groundwater microbial communities from an aquifer near a municipal landfill in Southern Ontario, Canada - Pumphouse #3_1 metaG | ecosystem: Environmental > Aquatic > Deep subsurface >... | reverse complement strand
CGATAGTGTCATCGAGGTCATGATGGAGACGGGACAGGCGCTTCCTTCCCTCTATAGGGAAACTTCGCGAGGTGGTTTGGCCAAGGTTCTAAGCTGATGATGTGTCATAGGAAGGTAAGATAAAACTTCCTGAATTGTTTATATCTTGATAAAATACCACTTTGCCGTTATTAGTAATTAATATCTATTTATGTAATAAGATAAGTAATAAAATGAAAAGAAATCCCTGAGATCACATACCGTGGAATGTTTTGGGTTATTAAATAAATGTTTCTATAAGTTATATTAAAAACAACAAATCATGATAACTATTGACCTAAGTTGCATGGGTGTTGTACTGTTTCCACTAGGTATGCAATGGAGTAAGAAATCATATTTCTGTCATGATAAGGACTCAGTAAGACTTTCATGGAAACCCATGATAAGATTGCTGTGTATCCTTTGTGTATATCTATTTTTTCCTATAAGTGCACTTTATTCAGCAATCGTTTTATATACTCCTGATACTGAGGTCACATTCAAAGTCACTGATTGCCAAAATGCTCAGCAAAACACCAACAATCCATTGTTTTGTCTTTGTGAAATCAACATGCTTGCCAAGCATGTTGGGTATGGGAGAGTATTTGTTTCCCATACTCCACTATCACATGGGAAAAAAATAATACCGTATCGTTTGGAGTATGAGTATAAGAAAGGATTTCGAGTCGTAAGCGAAAAAGGGTTTTTCTATACGGCAAATCCTGATAGACCTGTAGCAATCGTCATTGCAAAGCTCTGGGTGGAACTCAGTTTTCCTCTTCTTGAAGAAGAAAAGGAAGACTTGGTGAGCAATGTGTATTTCAATCTGGTTTTGGAAAAATAGAAAAAGAAAAAGAAGAAGGAGGCAGAATGCCTCCTTCTTGTAATGTCTATCTGATTACGATGTTCACCAGCTTATCAGGAACTACAATCTCTTTTACGATGGTCTTTCCTTCCAGCCATGCAATGATTTTTGCATCTTGCTTTGCAAGGGCAAGAACGTCTTCTTTGGATGTTCCCTTCGCGATGGTTGTTTTGGAACGGACTTTTCCGTTGATCTGGAAGACCATTTCAATCTCACTATCGATCGTCAGGTTCTCATCGTAGGTCGGCCAGGCTACATTTGCCAAGGTGGGTTCATGTCCTGAACGTTCCCACAACTCTTCACTGAGGTGAGGAACATACGGGCCTAACAGTTTGATCAATGTTTCTCCGACTACACGGGGAAGAGTTTCTTCCTTGTAGAGTTCATTGACCAGAACCATCATTTGGCTGATGCCTGTATTGAAATTCAGCGTATCGGTGTCGTGGGTAACTTTTTTGATGGTTTTATGCAGTGTCTTGAGCAACTCAACTGAAGGCTCTTCTTCACTGAGAGTTCTCTCCTCAAAGAGTCTCCAGACACGGTCCAAGAAACGATAAACCCCACTCAGCCCTGTTGTTGACCAGGGTTTGGAGACTTCCAAGGGGCCCATGAACATCTCATACATACGCATGGAGTCGGCACCAAATTCATTGATGATCTCATCAGGATTGATGACATTCTTCAAGCTTTTCGACATTTTTGCGACAACTCGTTCAAGCTCTTCCCCTGTTTCTCGTTCGATGAACAGATCCGGGCTCTTTTCGTCCACCATATCGGTAGGAACCAAACTTTTGTCTTTTCTCTGGAAAGCAAACGAAGTGATCATTCCTTGGTTAATCAGTTTTTGGAAAGGTTCACGGGTGGAGACCATGCCTAAATCATAGAGTACTTCATGCCAGAATCGGGCATAGAGCAAGTGAAGGACTGCATGCTCAGCTCCACCGACGTACAAATCGACCGGCATCCAATACTGTTCTTTTTCTTTGGAGACAAACCTTTCAGAATTGTGGGGATCGAGATAGCGCAGGTAGTACCAGCAGGAACCCGCCCATTGTGGCATGGTATTGGTTTCTCGTTTTGCAGGACCGCCGCAGACGGGGCAGGTGGTGTTCACCCATTCCTCGATTTTGGCAAGGGGGCTTTCACCTGTTCCACTGGGTTCATAGGAGGTAACCTCCGGAAGGGTGAGGGGAAGTTGTTCTTCCTTGAGCGCAACGGTTCCACAGGATGGACAGTGCACCAAAGGAATGGGTTCTCCCCAATAGCGCTGGCGGCTGAATACCCAGTCACGAAGTTTGTAGTTCGTGGATTTGGTTCCTAATTTCTTTTCTTCCAGCCAAGCGAGCATCTTTGCAATGCCGTCTTCCTTGTTCAGACCGTCGAGGAAATCACTGTTTACGTGTTCTCCATCTTCAGTCCAGGCTTGAGTCTGAACATCGATTTCGCTTTTAAGGACTTCAATGATGGGGAGATTGAATTTTTTGGCAAATTCCCAGTCTCTGGTGTCGTGGGCAGGAACTGCCATGATGGCTCCTGTACCATAACTGATCAGTACGTAGTCGGCGATCCAGATGGGGATTCTCTTGTTGTTGACAGGGTTGATGGCATAACTGCCTGAAAACACTCCGGTCTTGTCTTTTGCAAGATCGGTTCTTTCCAGATCGCTTTTGTGAGCAGAGGCATTCAGATACGCTTCAACCTCGGCCTTTTTGTCTTCAGTAGTGAGTTTTGAAACCAAGGGATGTTCTGGGGCGACAACCATGTAGGTTGCTCCAAAAAGGGTATCACAGCGTGTTGTATAGACTTCAAGCTGCTCATCAAGGTTTTCCAACTTGAAGAATACTGAAGCTCCTTCGCTACGTCCAATCCAGTTTCGTTGCATGAGCTTAACGGATTCAGGCCAGTCGAGGGTGTCGAGGTCAGCGAGCAGTTTATCAGCATATTCGGTGATTTTCAGTACCCATTGACGAATGTTCTTGCGTACGACAGCTGTGCCGCAGCGTTCACATTTGCCATCTTTGACCTCTTCATTGGCAAGACCGGTTTTGCACTGATTGCACCAATTGATCGGAGTATGGGACTCATATGCAAGCCCTTTATTGAAGAGCTGGATGAAGATCCATTGGGTCCATCGATAGTACTCGCTGCTATGGGTGGAGACTTCTCGGTTCCAGTCATAACAGAAGCCCAGGCTTTTGATCTGCTTGCGGAAGTTTTCAATGTTTTTTTCCGTAGTGGATTTGGGATGGGTACCGGTTTTTATGGCATAGTTTTCCGCAGGCAGACCAAAGGAGTCGAAACCCATCGGATGCAGTACATTGTACCCATTCATCCTTAGGTAGCGACAATAGATGTCGGTGGCGGTATACCCTTCAGGATGTCCTACATGGAGGCCTGCCCCGGAGGGATAGGGAAACATATCCAAAACGTACTTTCTTTTCTCGAAAGGTACACTCTCATCTTCTGTTACTGCAAAAGTCTGGTTGTCTTCCCAGTATTTTTGCCATTTGGTCTCAATTTCATGGAAGGGGTATTTGCTCATGTGAGCAATAATACCTTTGCAACTATCTTCAGTCAACGCTAATTCCCCTACTATTTAGAGGGTTGCATCATCGACTGCAGGAGAAAACTCCACTTCTTCCATCCTGTTTCCCTTCATCGAGATGATTCTGAAGGTTCCCAGTCGTGATTGCAGTACATCTCCTTCATGGGGAATGTCTCCTGTCAGGTCCATCAGATAGGCCGCCACCGTGCTGGTTTTCGATCCGGTATTGGTATAGGGCAAGGAGAGTTCGTCAACCAATTGAAGAAAGGAAGTGTCTGCCATGACCAGATAGGTGCCTGGTTGTTGTTCTCTCTCGACAATCCTATCGGGATACCGTCGTTCGTGCTCGTCATAGAGCTCACCAAACAACTGTTCTGCTACGTCTTCCATGGTGACTACTCCACTGAAACCACCATATTCATCCAGTACAATTGCTTGTTGGAGTTTGCTTTTCTTGAAGAGGTAGAAAATATCATCAAGGTGCATCTGTTCAGGCACAAAGACAGGTTTTCGAATGATTGAAGCAATACTTGCGTCCAGCTTCTTTTCCAACTGCGCTTTGAGGATATCACGAACCAAGACAATGCCTATGATATCTTCTATATTTTTATGGAAAATAGGAATACGTGAATATCCAGATTGTACGATGGAGGGAAAGGCCTGACGAATTGTAAATTCATCGCTGATACAGAAAACGTCAGTTCGGTGGGTCATGATGGTCTTGACCTGGGTTTCACTGAAATGGATTGCTCTCTGCATCAGATCTGACTCATACTGGTCCACCAGCCCTACATTTTCAGCCGCATCCACCATATGCATCACGCCTTCTGTGGTGATGGTAGGTTCAATTGAGGATGAAAACAGTCTCGTGATCAGGTGTGAAATGTTCCTCAACAACCAAATGACGGGATAGAGAATGATGGTGAGAAAACGGATGGGATAAGCCATGAACGTGGCTATCTTGGTATTGTGGCTTAATGCTATCTGTTTGGGGGTGATTTCTCCAAACACAAGGATCACCAAGGTCAAAAGCCCTGTTGCATATCCCACAGCTTTACTGGAGAACATTTCAATGGCATAGGTGGTGACCAATGAGGATACAGAAAGGTTTACGACATTGTTTCCTACCAGGACTGTCGTAATCAAGACATCCCGTTTCTGGCAGAGCGCATATGCTAATCGTGCACTATGAGTTTTCTTGTTTTCCAGTGTTTTCAGCTGGATGAAAGAGAGGGAGGTGTAGGCGGTTTCTGTTGCTGAGAAGACAGCAGAGAATACAAGCAAAACGAAAATAGCTATCAGTTGTGCATTCATATGCACTCCAAAGCTGAATGAAAACAAAACGGGTGTTCGCATGAGCACCCTAAACTAGGTAACGGGTCATCCATAATGGACTTATTATAACCATACAAAGTGTGTTGCATCAAGTGTAACTAATGAATAAGCCTCTATGGATCAATATATCAGCAAAAAGACCAATACTGCGATAAGTGCTGCAAGAGAGGTTATCACAGAGATTTTTCCTCCTCGAACCAATCTTCTGGCATTGAACCCACAAAAAGGATAGAAAAAGAACAAGGTGTCGAGGATCAGCAAAGGCAGACCAAACCATAGGGCTTTGCTTTGCACAAGAAGCAAACAGATCAAAGCCAGAGATACTTGCCCGCTTCTTGCCATCAAAGCAAGCGTACCTGTTTCTTCTTCCAGTTTCCATGCATGTCCTTGTAGGTAGAGATTTCCCGGGACAGGAAACGGAACTCCTAGGATACCGGAGAACAACAAGGCGGTTATCCAGGCAGTATCCCATGCCCTATATACCACATGTTTGCCTTGCACCTGTGCGCTAATGAGCATGGATACAGTTCTTGTACCGAGAAACAATGTTGGGGTAAGAAGCAAGAAGAACCTTTGGTTTCTTATCAGAAAGGAGAAGTTTGCCAAGTCGAACGAAAAACCAAGCAATGAGAGAAGATTCCATCCTTTCAGACAAACGAAAAAGAGAAGCGTATTGCCGATTATTGTCAGGATGAACGCCGTGAGATTGGTGCTTGCAGGTTTTCTTGTATCGTTTGTCAGGCTTTTATGGTAGAGAAAGTAGCCCATATCAAAAAATCGTGAAGCATGGTGGTATACCTTGCATGTTCCCAGTTTGAAAAGCTTTATTTGCTCGGATAATCCAAGGATGGAAAACCCTCTATTACAAAGTTGCTTGAACGAGGCTGGATTATCTCCTTCCACGCAAGCTGAAATCTCATTGCAACCTTCTTGCTTGAGAAAGGTTTGACCTGCATCGATGAGCTTTCCCGCCAGTTGTTGTCCACGATGGTTTTCATCGGTATAGAGCCAACCGATATACCCCATTTTGACATGTTTGTTCACTTGATAGATATCAAGATTTATGCCTGCAACCACCTTGTTGTCATACAAAGCAACCAAGGTTGATTCTGGATGGAGATAAAAGATGGATTCCAGACTTGGCTCAAATACAGAGCGCATGAGATGCTTGGCTTCTTCGATTTGGTCTGTTTCAATCAATGCGATCCGATACTCATTCATGTCTTCTCTCCAAGAGGGCAGACCATTTCCTCTTGAGTTGTAAAGAGGGAGAATCCAAGTCGATGAAACAGATTGTTGAGTGGAGCATAGGATGCATCTACATTGGTGATTTGAATGTTTGGGGATATGCACTGATTGGCAGCTTCTATGATGGCCTCTTTTGCAATTCCTTTGTTACGAAAATTAGGTTCAATGTATATCTGGGCTATCGAACCGTTGATTGGGTTAAAACACAAGACGCCACAACGGGTGTTTTCATAGAAGATGTCCCAGAGGGGAAATACTCCTGTCGCCATGGAATCCGTGGAGTTTTGCCAACTAGGAAGGCACTCCCCCTGAGGTATGGAAAAATGGTGTTGTGCCCTAAGTTCCACCTTTGTGTTTGCTCTTAGTTTTTCAACCGGTGTTGAGTAACAATGTAGATGCCGTTTTGTGGTAAACCCTGCTTTTTCATAGAGGGTTTTTGCTCGAAGATTATCACTGAGGACTTCTAAGATCCACGTATCCAAGCCAAGGTCAACAAGTGTTTCTTTTGTTGCTTGAATAAGATCGTGGGCGTAGCCCTTTTTTCTGTATTCAGGGATGATTCCTGTTCCGCAGTCATAGGAGGCATTGTTTCTTCTTGCATTAAGAATAAAACCGACCAATCGGCCTTCATCGAACAAGCCGATCGAACAAGCAGGAGAATACCCATTCTTATGCAGGTTGGTTTCCATCTGGCTTTCACTCATCACAGTATTGATCTGATAATCCGAAAAGGCTTTGTTGAAGGTTTCACACAGGGTTTTCAATGCAATGTCTTCAAGAGTTTGTATCACCACCATTGTTTTCTTTTGAACCATCCTGTCATCAGCACTGCGACCAGTATGCAGCAAAAAAGCATGACATAGAAGCCCCAAAACGAATTGGTGAAGGGCATATGGAGAAAGTTCATGCCATACAAACCTGTGATGAATGTAAGCGGGATGAAAATAGTCGAGATGATGGTAAGCACCTTCATGATTTTGTTCATCCTCATATCCAGACTGGATAGGTACACTTCCATGACCCCTGTAACCGTATCGCGGAGCATCTCACACTCTTCACTGAGCCATATGGCATGGTCGTAGGCATCGCGAAGTAAAAATTGTGTGGGTTTGTCGAGGGTGATTGATTCGTTTCTCAGGAGATTGGTCAGGATATCCTTCAAAGGAAGGGTCATCCTTCTAAGGTGAAGAATTCTACGCTTATGGGTATAGATTTCGGGAGCGGTACTCTTTTCTGGCGTGTTGACCACCAATTCTTCCAAAGCCTCCGTCTTTGCTTCCAATTCGTCAGCACGTACAAGATATTGGTCGATCACCCGGTCGATTAAGGCATGAAAGAGAAGGTGGGGACTGGCACTACGTAGTTTTACCCCTTCTCCGACAAGGTGTTTTACAACTGGTTCGAAGGTGTCACTCTGATGTTCGCTGATGGAAAGGATCCAGTTGGTCCCGATGAACAGGCTGAGTTGTTCTTCTGGTTTTCTTTCAGTGTCCAGGATGCGCATGGTAAGGGAGAAGTAGGAGTCATAGTAGTCGATCTTCATTCGCTGGTCAGTGGAGAAAACGTCCTCAAGACTTAAGTTGGAAAGAGAGAATTCCTTTGCAACGGTGACGATTTTTTTAATGTCTTGGAGACCGGAAATATGAATCCATCGTTTCATCTCTGTTTCTTTAGGGGTGTATCCAGATTCGACAGTGCATGCATCCTGATCGTACCAATAGGTCTTGATCAGGGTCTCTTCACATTCGGTATCTCCTACATAGACTAAAGCGCCTGGCCTCATTCCCTCCTTTTTCTTGTGGAGGAGTGAAAAGGTTTTCCCGTTTTCCATGTGTCCTTCTCCTTGTAGTATCCTGCTCATACTAATAGCTTAACGTACGTAAAGTTCAATGACAACCGATAATTGCTTTGCTTTTGCCATTGAAGAGGAAATCTGGTATAATACGCAGTCATGGCACAAAATACCTACGATGAATCAAAAATTCAAACGCTGAGTGCGTTGGAACATATTCGCAAGCGTCCTGGCATGTATATAGGTCGGTTGGGGAATGGAACCCATGTTGACGACGGCATATACATTCTCCTGAAGGAAGTAATAGACAATAGCATTGACGAATTCATCATGGGATTCGGCAATAAGGTCATTATTCGTGTCAAGGATAAAACTGTTTCGGTAAGAGATTTTGGTCGCGGAATTCCTTTGGGAAAAGTAGTCGATTGTGTATCGATCATCAACACCGGGGCAAAATACAGCGATGATGTCTTCCAGTTCTCTGTAGGACTCAATGGTGTTGGTACCAAAGCTGTGAATGCACTCTCCTCTTCCTTTACCGTCACTGCCTACCGAGATGGTAAGTTTGCATCTGCTGTCTTTGAAAAAGGGGTGTTGAAAGGACAGGACAAAGGCTCGTGCCCTGAGGGGGATGGAACCTTGGTAACGTTTGTTCCTGATTCCGAACTGTTTGGTGACTACTCCTATAATGAAGATTTTCTCATTTCCCGTATCTGGAGTTATGCATATCTGAATACCGGGCTTTCCTTGGATTTCAACAACAAGATATATAAGTCGGCACATGGGTTGCTTGATCTCTTGGACAAAGAAGTCGGCAGTGAAGGGATGTATACGACGATTCACTTTCAGGGAAAGCAGTTGGAATTCGCCTTCACCCATCTTCCTGGGTCCTATGGGGAGAATTACTTTTCCTATGTAAATGGTCAACACACCAACGATGGAGGTACTCACCAGAGTGCTTTCAAAGAAGGCATTCTGAAGGGTATCAATGAGTTTTTCAAGAAAAACTGGGCTCCCCAGGATGTTCGGGACGGTATCATCGGGGCTATAGCCATCAAGGTCAAAGACCCTGTATTTGAATCTCAGACCAAAAACAAGTTGAGCAATACGGAAATCCGTACTTGGATAGTCTCGGAAGTCAGAGACGCCATCGTCGATTTCCTTTTGAAGAATCCTGAGGATGCTTCGAGGATCAACCAAAAGATCATCAACAATGAAACGTTGAGAAAAGAGCTCAATGAAGTCAAGAAAGGTGCAAGGGACTCAGCAAAAAAGGTCTCTTTGAATATTCCCAAGCTCAAGGATTGCAAGTACCACCTGGGTCAGAGTGCTGCTCATCAGGATGAGTGCGAACGTTCTGTCATTTTTCTTACCGAGGGAGATTCTGCTTCAGGAACCATTACAAAGACACGGGATGTCATGACCCAGGCGGTATTCAGCCTCAGGGGAAAAATCGTCAACGTATATGGGAAGAAACGAACTGAAATCTATAAGAATGCTGAGCTCTACAATATGATGGTTGCTCTGGGTATCGAAAATGGGGTGGAGGGGCTCCGATATGGTAAGGTCATCATCGCAACCGATGCTGATAATGACGGATTCCATATCAGGAATCTGTTGATGACCTATTTTCTTACGTATTTTGAGGATCTGGTACTTGCCAGCCGGCTTTATATTCTTGAAACTCCACTGTTTAGGGTGAGGAACAAGCAACAGACCGTCTATTGTTATTCGGAAAAGCAACGTGATAATGCTGTCATGCAGATCAAGGGTAGTGAAGTGACCCGATTCAAAGGCCTTGGAGAGATAGATCCCTCGGAGTTCGGTCAGTTCATTGGTGAAGAAATTCGACTTGTCCCTGTTTCCATTCCAGGAATGAACGAGATGCATAAGACCCTTGAGTTCTATATGGGGAGCAACACACCTGAACGAAGGGATTTCATTATGGAGAACCTTATCTGATGACGCAGGCACAAACAGTTTTTAGAGAAAATTTCCTCGAGTATGCTTCCTATGTTATCAAGGAACGCGCCATCCCGGATTTGATGGATGGTTTCAAACCGGTCCAGAGACGTATCATCCATACGCTTTTTGAGATGGATGACGGGAAGTTCCATAAAGTGGCCAATGTCGTTGGTTGGGCGATGAGATATCATCCCCATGGTGATTCGTCCATCTATGAAGCGTTGGTCAATCTAGCCAACTGCGATTTGTTCATCGAACGACAGGGAAATTTTGGTAACTTCATGACTGGAGACAGTGCTGCAGCTGCCAGGTACATCGAATGCCGTCTGCTTCCGTTTGCCAAAAAGGTGCTGTACAATCCTGAGCTCACCCAGTTTGTTGAGTCCTATGATGGAAGAAATACCGAGCCGGTGTTCTTTCCTGCAAAAATACCGGTGGTTCTCATCCAAGGGGTAAGCGGTATTGCCGTTGGTATGAGTACCTACATTCTTCCGCATAATGCCTTTGAAGTGCTTGATGCCATGGCCGCAAGACTCAAAGGTGAGAGTTTTCAGCTTTTTCCTGATTTCCCCGGTGGGGGAATCGTCGATGTGAAGAATTATGAGGATGGGCGGGGTTCAGTTTCAATACGGGCCAAGTTGAACACTTCCGATCCCAAGAAGATCACCATTGAAGAGTTACCTTATGGGACTACCAGTGAAATGATGATCCACTCTGTTGAGGATGCAGCCAAAAAAGGCAAGTTGAAAATTAGTTCCATCAACGATTATACGTCCGATAAAGTAAATATTGAGATCAATCTGGCACGCAATACCTATGCACAGGACATCGTTGATGCTTTGTATGCGTATACTGCTTGTGAGACCAAGCTCTCGGTCAACCCGTTGGTCATCAAGGATAATTTCCCGACGATTATGGGGATTTCAGAGATCTTGGAGTTTCATGCCGATCATCTGCTTGTAGTCCTCAAAGCGGAATTGGAGTTGGAAAAAGGACACTTGCTTGACAAACTGCATGCCAAAACCTTGGAGCGAATCTTCATTGAAGAACGTATTTATAAACGAATTGAACAGAAAAAAAGTGCTGAAGAAGTAAACAAAGCAGTCATTTCTGGGTTCAAACCGTTTACAGAGAAGCTTCTCAGACCCTTGGTGGATGATGATGTTGAGCGGTTGCT
>Ga0172378_10006471_pt1 | contig 10948 bp, 9 predicted proteins | sample GrowelOW332metaG_FD_119755 | JGI IMG/M metagenome (GOLD analysis project Ga0172378, IMG submission 119755) | Groundwater microbial communities from an aquifer near a municipal landfill in Southern Ontario, Canada - Pumphouse #3_1 metaG | ecosystem: Environmental > Aquatic > Deep subsurface >... | reverse complement strand
TTGTGGTGCTAAATTAGCAAAAATGAGTGGAAGAGGTTTAGGACACACTGGTGGAACACTTGATAAAATGGAATCAATTCCAGGTATGAATATTTCCGAAAATCAAGAACAATTTAAAAAGCAAATTCGTGATATTGGTATGGTAATTATTGGTCAAAATGAGTTAATTGATCCAGCTGATAAGAAGCTTTATGCATTAAGAGACGTAACCGGTACTGTTGGTTGTATTCCCCTTATTGCCTCATCGATTATGTCAAAAAAATTAGCTTCTGGTGCTGATTGTATTTTACTTGATGTAAAATATGGAAGCGGGGCTTTCATGAAGACTGTTGAAGCCGCAAAAGAGCTTGCAATGACAATGGTCGATATAGGGAAGTCCTTAAAAAAAGATGTTCGTGCTGAAGTCACTGATATGGATCAACCTTTGGGCTGCGCAGTTGGAAATAATCTTGAAATAAAAGAAGTCATCGATACATTACATGGTCATGGACCAAAAGATATTACTGAAATTTGTTTGTCTAGCGGATCGATTCTTCTTGAAATGGCTAAAATTTATCCAAATCGTGAAGAAGGAAGAAAAGCCATTATTGAAAATGTTAGAAATGGCAAAGCTTTTGAGAAATTTAAAGAATTTGTAAAAGCACAACAAGGTGATATTAGTTATATCGAAAATCCTGAAAAATTCCCAGTTTCCAAGAATCTAATTGAAGTTAAATCTACAGTCTCTGGCTACGTTTCCAGAATTGATGCTTTAGCTATCGGAATTGGCAGTATGCATCTTGGTGGTGGACGTGAAAAAATGGATGATATTATTGATATGAGTGCCGGTATTGTTCTCAATAAAAAGATTGGTGATTTTGTTAAAAAAGGTGAGGTTCTATGCACTTTACATACCAATCATGAAGAATACAACGATGTTTATAGAAATGTTTTTAAAGCATTTGAAATATCTACGAAGAAACCTTTTATTGATTCAGAAATGACCAAATTACTAATCGAATAAGAAAAATAATTATAAAAAGAAGTAGCCTTAATGCTACTTCTTTTCTTTTAAATCTCTTAAATTTGAAGTTCTTTTAATCTTCGATAGAGATCTGTAGCTATCATTCATTACTTTTTCAAATTGAGAATTGTCTTCTGGTTGATAAAATTTAGTATTTTTAATAGGTTCAGGCAAATATTGAAGCTTTGGCCATATATCGGGACGGTCGTAAGGGTATAAGTCTTCTCCTGCAACATTCACTGGAGTTAATTTGAGGTAATCCATAACTTCTAATGGCTGAGAATTTACTATTTCCATTGCACGATTTATAGCTAAATCGGCAGCCTTACTTTTTGGAGACAATGCTAATTCAATGACTGTATCGCTTAAGGGAATAATCGCTTCAGGTAAACCGACTTGAAGCGCGGCATCAATCGCTATTTTGCAGCGCATACAAGCAGTTGGGTTTGCTAATCCAACATCTTCGTAAGCTGTTACCAATAATCTTCTTACAATAGACTCTAAATCGTTAACAGCACATAATTTTGCCAAATAATATAAAGAAGCATCAACATCGCTTCCTCTAATCGACTTTTGCAAAGCACTTACAGCATTGTAATGATCATCTTCGTCTTTATCACCTCCGTAATTAGGGACTTTAAGAACTGTTTTAGTCTTTTCTATTGTTATTTCTTCATTTTTAAAACTTAGTTCTAGAATTTCCAAATAGTTTAAAGCAAATCTGAAATCACCATTACTTGAGCGAGCAATATAACTAAGCGAATCGTTATCAATTTTAAATTTACCATTAAAACCTTTTGGATTTTTAATGGCTTTTTTCATTCCTTCAATTAATTCATCTTCCGAAAGCCTTTTAACTTCTAAAATTTGACATCTGCTCCTAATAGCTTTATTGATTGCAATGTAGGGATTAGCGGTTGTGGCTCCGATAAGATAAATTGTTCCGTTTTCAATAAACGGAAGAAGAATATCTTGTTTATCTTTATTTAATCTATGAACTTCATCAATAATTAAGATCATTGGACCGAATAATTTGGTTTGTGCTATAGTAGACTCGATTTCACTTTTATTTGATGTGACCGCATTAATTTCGGAATAATGCATTCCTAAACTCTTGGCATAAGCTTCAGCTATTGTCGTTTTTCCGCAACCCGGAACTCCATATAAAATAAAAGAAATCGGAAGTTTTTCTTTAATAGAATTAGTTAAAATTCCAGTTTTCCCTAAAATTTCTTTTTGTCCAATAACGTCTTCGATTTTTTCGGGTCTAACCCTAAATGCTAGAGGTTGCAACATATATTAAAATTATACACAAAGCGAAAAATATTATATATAATATTTCAATGAGAATTATTACTCAAAATGTATTGAAAGCAAGTGTTTGTATTAATGGCGAAGTTTATTCGGAAATAGGTGGTGGATATCTTCTTTTAGTTTCTTTTACTAACGGAGATGATCTTTTGACTTGTGACAAAATGATACAAAAGCTTATTAAATTAAGGGTTTTTCCTGATGAAAACATGAAAACAAACCTATCAATCTTAGATGTAAAAGGTTCGTTTTTATCGATTTCTCAATTTACTCTTTATGCCAATTTAGTGGGCAGTAATAGGCCATCATTTATAACCTATTGCATGAATCCGAAAGAAGCAAGCGAACTATATGACTATTTTAATGAAAATTTAAAGAAAATGAGTGGTTTATCAGTCAAAACTGGTATTTTTGGTGCTGATATGAAGGTTTCCTTAGTAAACGATGGTCCTTTTACTATTTTGCTTGATAGTAAGGAGCTTTTTAAATGAAAGTAATGTTGGGCTTAAGTGGTGGTGTCGATAGCGCTGTAAGCGCATATCTTTTGAAGCAACAAGGATATGATGTTGTTTGTTGTTTTATGCGAAATTGGGACAGCATGACAAACAACGATGTATTAGGTAATCCAACCATTGATGATAATATATGCCCTCAAGAACAAGATTATCTTGATGCTAAAGCTGTTGCTGATAAATTGGGCCTTCCAATGATGAGAATTGATTTTGTTAAAGAATATTGGGATTATGTTTTCACTTACTTCTTGGATGAATATAAAAAAGGTCGAACTCCAAACCCTGACATTTTTTGCAATAAATATATAAAATTTGGTCCTTTTTTGGATTTTGCTAAAAAGAATAATTGTGACATGATTGCAATGGGTCATTATGCAAAAAGAGTCGATATAGGCGATAAAACTTACTTATGTAGGGCTACTGACTTGACCAAAGATCAAACGTATTTCCTGTCGCAAATCTCGCAATATCAACTTAAATCTTGCTTGTTTCCGTTAGGAAACATTACAAAGAAAGAAGTACGCGAAATTGCTAAAAAACTTGATTTAGAGAGCGTAATGAATAAAAAAGACTCTACCGGCGTTTGTTTTATTGGTGAAAGAAACTTTAAAGAATTCTTAGAAAATTATCTTCCTGCAAAAAAAGGCGATATTGTTGATATTGAAACTGGCAGAGTTCTTGGAAAGCACGATGGTGTCCTATATTATACCATTGGCCAAAGAAAAGGACTTGGGATCGGCGGAATTAGTGGGGAAATTGCAAAAGGATGGTTTGTTTGCAAAAAAGATGTTGATAAGAACATTTTATATGTCGCTAGTGGTGACGAAGATGAGCACTTATTAGGTGATTCTGCAGTTATAAATATGATTAATTTGTTTAATGGGCCTATTTTGGATGGGACACACATTAATTGCAAATTTAGATATCGACAAGCTGATCAAGGGGTTACTTTGTATAATAATAACGATGGTAGTGTTAAATTGGTTTTTGACAAGAATTACAAGACTGTTACGCCAGGGCAAGGATGCGTTTTTTATGATGATGATGTATGTCTTGGTGGTGGAATAATCGACAAGGTTTTTTATAAAGGTCTGGTTAGAAATTATTAGGGGAGAGTAAAAATAGGGCGTTTTTTAACAAAAACGCTTTTATTTTGCAATTACTAATTCGGTAAAATCCTTAAATATTCGGTATTTAACAATATTTAGTAAATAAGTAGTAAATAAGTAGTAGATAGTGCTTTTCCACGTGAAAATCATTCTATATTTACAACTAAGTAAGATTTTTGTATAATATTTAAAGAAATTAAGTTAATTTTTTTCTTAAAGAGAGAGCCGATGGTGAGAACGCTTAGATTAGAAAATTAACATAGCCATTTCTTGAAACATTCGGTTAATAACCCGTTGACTGACGTTAAAGTTAAAATTAAGTGCTTTATCTTTCTAAAGAAATAGGATGGTACCGCGATATCAATCGTTCCTAGTTGTTATTAGGAACTTTTTTTGTTCTTAAGGAGAAATTATGAAAAAATTAACATCACAACAAATTAGAAGCATGTGGCTAGACTTTTTTAAATCAAAAGGTCATATGGTCGAACCAGGGGCAAGTTTAGTTCCGCATAATGATCCAACCCTGCTTTGGATTAATTCAGGAGTTGCTGCTCTAAAAAAATATTTTGATGGAAGTGAGGTTCCTGAATCTAAACGTATTACTAATGCGCAAAAGTGTATTCGTACAAATGATATTGATAACGTAGGAAAAACCGCTCGTCATCATACTTTTTTTGAAATGCTTGGAAACTTTTCCATTGGTGATTATTTTAGAAAAGAAGCAATTGCTTTTGCTTGGGAAATTTTAACTTCAGAAAAGTACTTTGCTCTCGATAAAGAGAAGGTTTACTTTACATATCATCCAGAAGACTTGGAAACAAGAAAATATTGGATTGAACAAGGCTGCAAAGAGGACCATCTAATTCCACTTGAAGGCAATTATTGGCAGATTGGTGAAGGCCCATGTGGTCCAAATACCGAAGTTTTCTTTGATCGTGGAGAAAAATACGACCCTAAACATATAGGAATTGAGTTATTAGCCAAAGATATGGAAAATGACCGTTATATCGAAATTTGGGGTATTGTTTTTTCACAATTTAATGCTGTAAATGGTGTAGATCGTAAAGACTATAAAGAATTACCTCATAAAAATATTGATACTGGTGCAGGTCTTGAACGTTTAACCTGCATTATGCAGGAAACTGAGACTAATTTTGAAACAGATTTGTTTTATCCTTATATATTAGCTACTCAAAAACTTTGTAAAAAACCATATAGTGCTGAGTATTTAATGTCTTATAGAGTTATTGCAGATCATATACGTAGTTGCACATTTGCTTTGGCTGATGGTGCAGCATTCTCTAATGAAGGACGTGGTTATGTTTTAAGACGTTTACTTCGTAGAGCCATGAGATATGGACAAAAACTAGGTTTATATAATCCTTTCTTGTATAAATTAGTCGATGTTGTGAGTGATAACATGAAATCTTTTTACCCATATTTGGAAGACAAAAAAGAATTTATTAGTAAAATGATTCGTGCTGAAGAAGAAAAATTTATTAAAACATTGAATAGTGGTGAACAAATTCTTGATTCTATGATTGAAAATTCAAAAGTATTAAGTGGAGAAGATGCTTTTAAACTTTATGATACATACGGTTTTCCAATTGAGTTAACTGCAGAAATTTGCGCCGATAAAGGTGTAAATGTTAACTTAGATGATTTCGCTAAATGCTTAGAACATCAAAAAGAAATTGCACGTTCTAGCCGCAAGAATCTTGAATCTTTTAATATTCAATCGAAGGATTTATTAGAGTTTATGACTCCTTCGCTTTACACTTACGATTCAAAATCAATAAGTAGCGAAGTTGTCGGTTTATTTAAAGATGGTGTTAAAGTAAATGAAATAGTTGATGAAGGTGAAGTTGTTTTTAATAGAACAAACTTTTATGCAGAAATGGGTGGTCAAGTTGCGGATTTAGGCTTTATCGATAGTAAGAATTGTCGAGCAGAAGTTTCTAATGTTACAAAAGCTCCAAATAAACAACATTTGCATCATGTGAAGGTTTTCTATGGAAGCATTAAAAATGGAGATATATTTAAACTTGATGTTGATCAAGTAAGGCATTTTTCAATAGCTAAAAATCATAGTGCAACTCACTTATTGCAAAGTGCACTTATCGAGGTTTTAGGCGATGGAATAAAGCAAAAGGGTAGTTTTGTTAATGATGAATATTTACGTTTTGATTTTTCGCATTTTGAAAAAATTAGTGAAGCAGATTTAAAGAAAGTAGAACGTATTGTTAATGAATATATAAAAGCTGGATTAAAAAATGATACACAAGTTCTTCCAATTGAAGAAGCGAAAAAAACAGGAGCTTTGTGTTTATTTGATGAAAAATATGGAGATGAAGTTCGAGTAATTTCTTTTGGAGATGTTTCAAAAGAATTTTGCGGGGGCAACCATGTCAAGAATACCAGCGATATTGGTGTGTTTGTTATCGAATCAGAAGGAAGTATCGCTAATGGGATTCGTAGAATTCAAGCAAAAACTTCATTTAATGCTTACGAACTTCTAAAACAAAAAGAAGAAATACTTAATCAAGTGAATGATATTACTGGAGCAAATAGTTATCGAGATACCGAAAATCGTGTTAAAGCACTTTCGGATTCTTTGAAAGATTATGAAGAAAAATACAATCGACTTTTTAAAGAACTAGCCGACGCAAAAGCAAAAGAATTATCAAAATTGTTTGATGAAAGGCACATTTTATGTGAATATCTTTCAGGATATACAAAAGAATCATTAATGAATGTTTATGATGATTTAAAAATTAAATTTACGGATTATAGAATTGTTTTAATTGGGGATGAAAACGGGAAGCATCCTATTATCTATGGTTTAGGAAAAGATTTAATTGCGAAAGGCTTGAAATCAAAAGATGAATTAAAAGCTGTTACTGATATTCTTGGTGGATCGGGTGGAGGAAGACCAGATATGTCGCAAGGTAATGTTTTAAGTTTAGATAAGATTGATTTAGTAAAGAAAAATATCTTACAATAGTTACATGATTAAATTTTTGTGTTTAGATATAGGAACGACGACGATTGGTATTGCAAAAAGTGATTTGCTTGGTTTTGTTTTTCCTAAAGAGAATTATCGATTTGAAAGAGGGAATTATCAAAAAGCAAAACAGCATATTATTGAGATAATAGAAGAGACGAGCATCACAAGTCTTGTTGTTGGTTGGCCTTTACAAATAGATCGAAATGTTGGAGAAAGATGCGAATCAGTCAAGAAATTCTGTGATGAGTTGCTAGAAATAAGACCTGATTTACGCATTTATTATCATGATGAATCCTATTCAACTACCGAAGCAAGGTATCGACTTCTTGAAATGGGTTATAAAGAAGCAAAGATCAATGAAGTTATAGATATGTATAGTGCCGTTGTTATTTTAGAAGATTATTTGAGGTATATATCAAAATGAGTGAAAAAGAAATTAGTTCAAATGTTGTCTCAATAAAAGACGACGAAGGAAATGAATATTTATTAAATATTCTTTTTACCTATCATAATCCAGAAAGAAATATAGATTATGTTTTTGCATATGATAAGAGCGATCCAGACACTGTTTATATAATGAAGTATGGTGATAATAATGAGGTTTTGGAAGTTACTGATGAAGAAGAATTAGAAGAAGCTCAAGAAGTTTTTGATGCTTTTAATGAGGATCCTAAGATTCAGGAAATCAAATAATCTTTTTATAGAAAAGAGAGGTTATTTAAGTTATAATTGATAAACGTAAAAAGGAAGAATGAATATGGCAAAAGATTTAGTATTAACAAGAGAAGGTAAAGAAAGGCTTGAAGCTGAGTATAAAAAACTTATAGATATTGATCGTCCAGAAATTCTAGATGCATTAAATAATGCACGTGCAATGGGTGATTTAAGCGAAAATGCTGATTATGATGCTGCACGAAATAAGCAAGCTGAAGTTGAGGCTCGTATTAAAGAAATCGAAGAAATTTTGCATAATGCAAAAATTATTGAAGAAAAAAAGGGAAAACTCATTAATATTTCAAATACTGTTAAATTTAAGGATTTATCACTTGGTGAAATGTTCGAAGTGAAAATTGTATCTTCAATTGAAAGCGATCCACTTAGCGATCCAAAGCACATGAGAATTAGCAATGAATGTGAACTCGGTGAAGCCTTAATTGGTCACAAAGCTGGTGATAAGGTTACTGTTAAAGCGGTTGAACCTTACGAAATTGAGATTGTTGAAGTTAAATAATTAAAAAGTTGGGTTACCAACTTTTTTTCTTTAAACATTTTTAAATTCCTCCCTATTTATTAGTAGGGAGGCTTTTTATGACATTAAAAATTATTTTAGGTGTTGTATTGGCAACAATTATTGGTCTAGTTGTTTTTCAGTTTATCGATCCAAATTTATCAAGTTCCTTATTCGGGACAAAAGATTCTACAGATGATAATACGACAACGATAGATGAAGATGAAGATACCTTTTCATTTACGATTGATGGTTATGTTGTAAATCCAGGGAAGTATTTATTAAAGATGGAAGAACCAACTCTTGAAGACTTAATCTCAGCAGCCGGAGGCGTTACTAGTGATGCTGATAAAAGATGTTATTATTTAGAAGCGGCTATCAAAGAAAACGAAACTTATTATATTCCTACTAAATTTGATGTTACGAATGTTTGCGGAAGCGACATTATAGAAAAAGTAAATGTGAATAGCGATAGTAGTGAAGAACTACAACAAATTAGTGGCATTGGTTCTGTCATTGCCGATGCAATCATAAATTATCGTACAGATAATGGATTGTTTTATACGCTCGAGAGTTTAATGGAAGTTCAAGGGATTGGTAATAGTAAATTTACACAAATTAAAAATTTTGTAATTTTACATGAATAAATTCTTACTTTTATTTCTTACATTTTTATCTACTTTTTTCTTCTTTAACCAAAATTTCATTTTTATCGGCATTTTTTTGTTTTTATTTTGCTTTTATAAAACAATTAAAAATTATAAAAAAGATAAAATATTTCTTACTTTTTTCGCAATTATTATTTTGTATGCGTTAATTCGCTATTTATTATCAAATGTAATTGATTTTCAAAATAATAATATTACTGGTCTTGTTATATCTAAAAAGAAGAATTATTTAATAATTCAAAGTTTCTTCAAAAAATATTATGTATATTCTAACAATCAAAAAATAGATTTTTTTGATATTGTAAAGCTTGAAGGTGATGTTAAAAGAATACAAATTCATGAAATAGAATCAAATTTTAGTTTTAATGATTATTTAGTCAGTAAAGGTATTTATAATGAAACTTATTGTGACAAGTGCAATCTAGTTTTTGATTTTCCGTTTAACGTAAATTCTTTAAAATTGATGTTTTTGTCAAATATTAAAAATTCGATTAGTAGTGATTTTATCGGATGTATTTTTTTTAGTGAAGATATTAACGGTAGTGAAGAAATTGATGAATTACGATTTTTAAATCTAACAATTATGTTATCTTTGACTGGTTCATATTTAAATTATGTCATAAAGAAAGTTTCTGGTTTATTTTCTCTTTTTTTAAGTGAGAAAGTTTCTGACATTATAGGAATTCTCTTTTTGACACCTCTTTTTATTCTTAATATTGATAAATTTACTACATATAAAGTGATATTCTTTTTTGTTTTTAATTTTATTAACAAATATTATTTAAACTATCGTTTTGAAAGAATTGAAGTTATATCGATTATTGGGTTATTATTTTTAATTTTTGATCCATACTTTTGTTTTCAAGAAGGATTTTTGTTATCGTTTATTATTCTTTTCTTTTTTAATTATCTGAGAATGTTCAAAAAAAGATATAAAAGAATAAAGTTATGGCTAATTAACTTGATGTTGATTACTATTATAGTTTTGCCTTTTCAAATCAATAGAACAAACACTGTAAATATATTTTCGATAGTCGCAAGTATGTTGGTTTCTTCAATAATGAAGCCTTTGTTTATTGTTTTTTATATCATTTATTTCTACTTAAAACTACCACTATTCAATAGTGCAATTTCAATCATTATTGCTGTGATCTCTAAAATAGATTTTAATGTTGTGAATATAAATATACCAAAAATACCGAGCTTCTTTATATTTATATACTATTTATTTCTAATTTTTATATTCTATTTTACAGAAGTAAATCGTTATAAAATCACAAAATACAGTGTTTTAACTTTAGTTTTTTCTATTTCTATTTATGCCGTTCCATTATCAAACTTTTTTACATTTCAAGTATCTTATATAGATGTTGGTCAAGGCGATTCTACATTAATAAGATATCGTGAAAAATCATATTTAATCGATACTGGTGGCCTTCTTTATACCGATGTTGCGACTAATACTTTAATTCCATATCTAAGAAAAAATAGAATATATAAACTAAATGGGGTAATAATAACTCATAGTGATTATGATCACAATGGAGCTTTAGGTTCGTTATGTAAACATTTTCCTGTTTGCAATGTCTATGATAGGAGTAGTGTCTTTCCAATTGTAATAAGTGATAATATAAAAATCGATAATTTAAATACTTTTACTGGCGGCAACGACGAAAATTATAATTCTTTAGTTCTAAAATTTTCTTTAAAAAATACTGTTTTTCTGTTTATGGGAGACGCTCCTAAAGAAATAGAAACAAAAATTTTAAAAAAATACAAAAATTTGAAGTGTGATTATTTGAAGGTTGGGCATCACGGAAGCGATACTTCCTCAAGCGAAGCTTTTATTAATTATCTTAAACCAAAAGTTGCGATTATCAGTTGCGGATACAAAAATAAATTTAACCATCCTTCATACTCTGTTCTAAAAATATTAGAGCACTACGATGTTAATATTCGAAGAACAGATTTAGAAGGAACAATTTATTATAAATTTTGGATATAAATAGTGTAAAATAATTCTATGGCAATTATTATATTCGGTGCACAATCTTTAATGGTTAAAAAACAGGTTAAGAAATTTTTGATGGAAACATTTCCTAATCAAAAT
>Ga0172378_10006467_pt1 | contig 10950 bp, 5 predicted proteins | sample GrowelOW332metaG_FD_119755 | JGI IMG/M metagenome (GOLD analysis project Ga0172378, IMG submission 119755) | Groundwater microbial communities from an aquifer near a municipal landfill in Southern Ontario, Canada - Pumphouse #3_1 metaG | ecosystem: Environmental > Aquatic > Deep subsurface >... | reverse complement strand
GTAGCAGTCGTTAGTGTACTCAGAGCGGGTGATACTACATCTCCGGCATAATTGGTTTTTCCGAGTTTGATATAGCCGATACCTCCATATAGCCAGCCATCAAGTGTTGTCCAACCTTTTCCTTTTTCAGTATCGTTCCATTTTGAATAGGCTATTTCCGGATATTGATAATAAGGCTTGTTGTCACCTTCATTCATCCAATTGAAGTCTTCATTCATCACAAGTCCTGGAGCCTCTTGAGTAATCGCTGTTGAAGATGTAAGGCTGTCGTAATTATCCTTTCCTTTTACGGTCAGAGTTACTGTACGGGCATTACTGTGATTTCGACCGACAGATACATATACGGTATCAGTTCCGCAAGAATCAATATGTGCCCAATCCGTAATATCAAGTGATGCGCTCCACGTTATATTGTGTTCTATTGGGATTGCCAATTGGCTGGCTATTGGAAGCATTGTATATCCATTTTCTGCATTTACAATTTTAATTTTCGGTTCATTAGCAGCCTGGAGAATATCCAAGGCGTTGAGTAAAATCGTTCCACTATTAAAATTGATTTTTCCTTCCCTTGTCTTGAAATTTGAATTGGCATCTACCCAATAATACATTATACCATCACCTTCGCCTTCATCAATGAAATAATGCAACCAAGATGAATCAGCTTGATTATCTAAACTGACTTTCCAATCTCTGTTCGAGCGTACCGTAACTCCGCTATAGTTAGCTTTTTTAATTCCGTCAACTCCTATATTAATAGTCTGCGTAATTCCATCAAAATTTAGGTAGGGATCTCCATTCTCTATGTTATGATCTGAACAGGCAGAAAAGGTGCTAAGCCCAATCGTTAATGATAGAATAAATAATTTTTTATTATTCATAATAATTCTGTTTATTTTCCTTCTTCAATTGCTTGTTTACTCCACCATAACGGTGTTTTCATATCGTTATCACCGCCCATGTCTTTTAGTGCTGCAGCTGCATTTACTGCATTAGTAGCGATAGTGGTATTAGGATAACCCATGCGGGTTGGGAGTACCATATCGTTAAAGGTACATCCATTTCCAATGGTAAGTACAGGATATCCAGTACGGCGGTATTCATCCCATCCTTCCATGCCTACCCAAAAGGATGCTAAATATTTTTGATTTATGATTAATTGTTCATGATTAGAATTGTCATCCCATGAACCCAACGCTGAATTTAGGTATTCTTTAATTTGGTCTTCAGTAATGGTGTAGTCATTCGAAATAATCCTTCCGAAATCTGACCATTTTTTCATGGATGCTGTTACTGCATTCTCATAATAAGTACGGGCTGTACTATCACCCCCGCTAATCCAGCCATTGAGAGCTGCCTCTGCAAGGATAAATTCAACTTCTGAGTAATCCATTAAGAATTCGTCGGAATTGTTACGTGCTAAAGTCGTATAATTTAAATAGGAAGCTCCTTTGTCAGCCGTGTTCTGTTCTTCAGGAGTGCATCCTGCGACCGTACCTTTCCAATAAGTATATTTTGGCCGTTTATTTCCAATAATAGGTAGTCGAGGATCGATATAAGCATCTACTGTTCCGTCATTTCCTTTGACAACCATAAGCTTTATGGTCTCTTCTGTAAGGCGGTAAGCAGTAAAATCAGCTTCAGTATAATCTTTAGGATCAAATTCTGAATAGTATGGATCAATAGCACTGTAATGTACCGTTGCATTGTCCTCGTTTGAAGTGAATATAGGATATTCAGAAGGATCGTTTACAATTTGTTGTATTTTTTCGGTTACCGTATGTATGCTGTCTACAATAGTAGAAGGACGTCCGCTGATACGACAGAGCAGTCGAAGATATAAAGAATTGTTAAATTTTCGCCATTTTTCCATATCAAAACCATACATACCATCTAAAGAGATGATACTACTACTGATAGCAGGATTTGTTGCATAAATTCTATTCGCCATTTCGAGATCAGTACACATTTCTTGATAAACTTGTTCTTGTGAATCGAAAACAGGAGTTTTGATTCCTTCTGCAGCTTGAAACGCTTGAGAGTATGGAATGTCACCAAACATATCCGTTAGGTTTTGCATCCAAAGTACATATAAAGTCTTTGAGACAGCCTGTAGTGCAGGATTATTCTGAATAGTTGCCAATCGGTACATTTCGTGAATGTTACTTCCATAGGAGGCTATGTGGTTCCATAGGCTAGTCCAGTTACTGTCTCCAATATAATAACGGTGCTCTTGACGTACGGTGTATGCCGTATTTGCAGTATGTTGTATCAGTTCGTCATTCCAGAACCAGCTGATGTACGTAAGATAATTAGTACCTCCATAGAGAATGGGCTCAAACATGGCACTGGCGCTTAATTTATCACTTTCAACAGTTATTTTATTTTGATTGGTATTTGTTCCATCAAAATTTGCAGTACAGTTTGTTAGTAAAAATTCACAAATTAACACTAACGTTGTATATTTAAATATTTTCATAGCGTTTAGAATGATAGTTTAACATTAATTCCATAAGATCGTGTCATAGGATATGACATAGTTTCGATACCTCCATAGATATCGGCTCCATTAACCATAGCAGTTTCTGGATCGTATTGAGGGAATGGAGTGATGCAGAAAATGTTGGTTGCATAAATCCCTATGCTTGCGTTATCTAAAAATCTTGTTTTATGACAAAATCTTTTTGGAACTGTAAAATCAATACGAACTTGTCTTAATTTTAAGAAATTTGTGCTAAAAGTGTTTTCTTCTGCATTATTACGGTTCCAAACATAATTGTTGTAATAAGTTTCTGCGCTCGAAAATACTGTGTTATTTTTTGTGTAAATACCATCTTGGCCAGTAGCTTGGACACCATTTACAACAAAACCATCGTAACGACCTGCTAATGAATTCTTTAATTTGCCTTGATAAGAAAGAGCAAAGTTTGTAACAGAATAACAATGTCCACCTACTTGTGCGCTAAAATCCATACTCATATTCCAATTCTTATAACGGAAAGTAGTACTGAATCCACCGGTCCAATCAGGATTAACCTTACCGAGATCAATTAAATTACTAGTATCTAAAACTGGATATCCGCTGGAGTTGATGATTTTAGCTCCACTACAGTCAACCTTATCTCCGTTACTATCAATGTAATAAGATCCTTTGGGTGCGCGCTTATAGCCATGTCCGTAAATATGGTACATTTGATGTCCTACATAAGAATAAATATATACTCGGTTACCAATGGTTGTTCCCATATCTGTCTGGTAGGGTTCATCGGAATTCCATCCATTCTGTAATTTATCTAGCTTATTCCATATTTTTGACCAATTTAAATTGACAGACCATTCAAAATTATGAGTACGAATGGGAGTGGCATTAAATGCTAGTTCAATACCTTTACTGCTAATTTTTCCAGCATTAATCCTATAGCCCGTCGCACCAGTAATTTGATCGGCTGCTACAGATACAATTTGATTTGTTGTACTGGTAGTATATGCTGTAAAATCGAATCCAATCCGACCTCTAAACATCTTTCCCTCAAAACCACTTTCCCAACTTTCCTCATTTTCTGGCTTAATATTGGCATTTGGAATCGTAGAAGAGATGGTATATCCTCCATAGTAACTTGTAGAATTGTAATATCTATCAAGTGAATATGGAGATGTGTCATTGCCGACATTAGCCCATGATAATTTAAATTTTAGCATATCAATCCATTTTGCACGCTTTTCAAAATGGAAAAGTTGATTCAGTAATATACTGGTTGAAACAGAAGGATAATTGTATGATCGGTTACCCTTGGATAAGGTGCTAGACCAATCATTTCGATCCGTCAATTCTAAATAATAGGTGTTGTCCCAACTGAGAGAAGCAATTCCATAAAAGGAGTTAACTTTTTTCTTGGAATGGTAGCTAAAATCGTCTGGGCTATATCCAGAGGGAACATTATAGATATTATATATGCCGTCAATTTGTAATTTGTCAAGTGTAATACGGTCGTTGTAATAACGATAATTCATACTGTTTCCTCCTAATGATGCAGAGAATCCAAGATGCTCATCGCACCACTTGTTATTATTATAGGTGAGCAGAAAATCATTATTGATATGATAAATATTTGTTGTTTGCTCCCTATAGAATCCTTGAGTATAACTTGATGTAAGGAATGGTTTTTGTTGTGTACGCCAGAAATGAGTCATGTCTAAAGAAGAGCGAAGTTTTAAAGAGAGTCCTTTCATCAAATCAATAGTTGCTGACATATTTCCGTATACACGGTTCTTGTTCATGGAGTTTTTTTCCTCGTAAACAGTACGGTATGGATTAATAGAATTATCAGATCTATATACGAGACTATGACCATCCGTTCCGTCTGCACCATAATTTTCAGAATTAAATCTGCCTTGGAAATATTCATCTTTCCAAAGATTCATGGAGTTATTAGTATAACCCATAGTAAGAATATACAATGGGTTTTGTGCAGAATATCCACTTCCTGGTAAATTGTTGCTGCGTTTGTTGGTGAAATTTATACGAGAGCTTAACTTGATTTTTTTGCTTACCGGTGCATCAAAAGCTATCGCAACATCATCACTGGTGTAACCGGTATTTGGAATAATCCAATTGTTACGAGTATCAGTAAGACTAATTCTGGCTGTAGTCCCCTTTCCATTACCTCCACTAATAGCGACATTGTTTCGTAAAGTCGTACCTGTTTGAAAGAAACCTTTGTACCAGTCATCTGCATATACCCAAGGTAATTTTGTATAAGTATTAGTGCTCCAATTCTTGGATGCATATTGATATCGAAGTTTACTTGCATTATATTTCTCTCCGAACGCATAACGGGAGATATTCGTACCTGTTGCAATACCGTCAGAAGTTTGTTCTGCAGTTAGAGGCCAAAAACAAAATTCATTTAGTCCCATATCGGATCCCGAACCATATTCACTTTGGAAATCTGGCCAATAGCTTGCTTGTTCGGAAACAAATGAAGAATTAAGCGTAACACCCCATTTTTTAGAATTACTTCCACTTTTTGTAGTGATGACAATAGCACCATTACCGGCTTCAGAACCATAGAGAGCTGTAGCGGCAGCCCCTTTCAAGACGGTAACAGATTCTACATCATCAGGATTGATGTCACTGGCACCATTTCCAAAGTCTACAGGGGCGTCTGAATTTGCGTATGTACTACCACTACCTGTAGCAACAGTTCCCGATTGAATAGGGACGCCATCAACAACAAATAATGCTCCACTATTTTCATGATTAAGGGAGTGGTCTCCTCTAAGAGTAACGCGCATACTACTTAAAGGGCCAGTTCCTGCTTGTTGAAGGTTAAGGCCAGCAACTTTACCATTCAATTGATCTAGCCAGTTTCCAGTTACACTTTTAGTCAACTCTTTATTGCCAATTTTAGTGACTGAGTATCCCAATGATTTCTCTTCACGTTTAATCCCCAAGGCTGTAACTACTACTTCATTTAGGTTTTTGGCAGAAAGTTTCAGTATTACTTTGATAGACTTTTTGTTTTTTACAGCTACTGTTGCGGTATTGTAACCCAAGTATGAGAAGGTTAAAAGGGGATTGATTCCTTTGACATTAATGGTGAAATTTCCATCTAAATCGCTAACGGCTCCAGCCTTTTCTCCCTTCTGCATAACAGTAACACCAATTAAGGGTGTAATTCCATCGGTATCAAAGACTTTTCCTGTAATTTGAGAATTTTGTCCAAATACATTTATTGCAATCACGATAAAAAAGGTTAACAGGATAGCTCTTCTGTGTTTTTTCTTGTTTTTCATAATTTTCTGTTTTTTGATTCTGTTCATTCCTTAAATTTTAGTTATTTCATGCTCATACTAAATGCTTTTGGACGAGACATGTCCTCAGTATATACGTTTCCAAATCTATCTGTTACTTTGATAGTTACCTTTGACGTGGCCTTAGAGGCCGTACATTCGAACATGTGATCAGTTTTTATGGTAACAAAAGCCGATGTTGGTGTGTTCCCCTGATAATAACGTTGCATGTCATAGCAGAGAATATGGAGAGGGTCATATGTAGCTATATGGGTTACTAAAAGAGGTTGTCCGTTTTCAATAGCTTCGATTTTCCAGTTTTTATCATAGTTCCATACATTGATAAGGATCTTATTATCTGTTCTTTTAATTCCATAACCATGTATATATTTATTATAGACTGAAGGGGAATTTCCCATATCTTCAATATAAACCTGATTTAAATCATAGGTCCTGAACTGGTATGATTTATCAGAATTAAATCCCTTGTAATACCATGTCATGCCAGGTCCATCATTCAAATAGACGCCATAGCCACCTGGCGAGCCATCGCGGCATATGTGCTGTTTGTTATTGGTCAGAACATTAGTCCACCACCAGGTGGCACAGATACCAGCAGTATTGTGTTCCTGGATATTGTTGAGATCGTCTACATTGTAATTATCATGAGTATGACCTGTAAGAAGATGTACGTTGGTAAAACCATTGAAGGTTCTAATGAAATCTGAATAATCATCAAGTCTATATCCATTGGCCTGTTGCCCTTCGGATACATCCGGTTGGTCATAGAGAGGCACATGCATGGCAACGATGATACGTTGATTTTTATTTGTAATTAGGCTTAAGTCCTTTTTCAACCAAGACATTTCCTCATCAATGATCGTGGCATCAAAACTTCTGTCACCAATAGTTCCAATGGAAGCCCCATTATTGATATACTTGACATCGTCAAGTACGATGTAATGATTATTACCAATATTAAATGAATAGTATGCAGGAAAATTCTTTATGAAAGTTTGTTCAGCCATCCAGTCGTCTGCGTAATAGGGATCATTATCATGATTGCCAAGACAATGAAAAAGAGGACAATTTATTTCCTGCATTTTATTCATGGCGGCGGTTATATAGAAATTGTTGGAATACCAGTATAAATCCCAGCTTTCATCTCCCATACTGATGCCATAGACTTTGTATCCTTGATCTTGGAGTGAGACGATCGTAGAATTAATATCAGCAGCAATCTTGTCAAATTGTTCCTGATCATTAGGTTTACTTCGATTACAGAGGTGAAAATCGGCCATGGCAATTATGGCATGTTTGCTGTTGTCCACTTTATTTAATGTGAAATCTTTTTCTTCGGAAGTAGAAGAATTGGAGGTAAGATGTTTGAAGAAGAGGGGAGTGTTTTGGTTTGAAAGGGGAACCTCATAACCAGAAGGAATTGAGATGAAGACATAGCCATACTTTTTCTTAGATTTTAAGTAATATATACCATTAGCGTCTGTCTGGGCTACTTCAATACCATCAGAAACTTCGATTCCCTTTATTCCGATACCCTCACAGGAGATTTTTCCTTTTATAGTCATCCCCGATTTGTCTGGGATGACAGGAGAAGTTGAGGTCGTATCGGTTTTATTTCCGCTGTCATCACTTTGTTTACCCTCAGAAAATGAACATCCGAATGCTGTCCAGGCAATAGAAAGGAATACTAACAAAGTAATAATTCCGTACCGTATTATTTTAATCTTATGATTTTCTTTCATGGAATTTATAAAATTTAAACCTTATATTTTTCTCTGATTTCTTCAGAGTTCATGATAGGGTGTTTAGAAATTTTAAAATATTGATTCACAAATATAAATGATGTTTACCATAGTACTATTTTTTTGTTGCAAGGATAAGGTAATGATAGGGTGTGATTATATGTACAAGTTGCGATTTTATCAAATCAGGTTATGTCCCTAAGGTGAGGTCATTGTGTTTAAGTAGGGTCCGCTGAATAAATGCATTTAACGAACTTAAGTTTGCATATTCGCCTTCCCACTTTACGGTTAGGGTCACAGTACGAGCATCATCATGATTATAGTTGAAAGAGAGATATACGGTATCAGTCCCACAGGAATCTATGCGTGTCCAGTTGGAAGTTCCAAGTGATGCTTCCCATGGTATATTGTACATTGTCTAATACAATTTAATGGTTATCACCAACATTAAGTTATTTCATTGTAAACTTAATGATAACATCCTTATCAATTGACTTTTTTCCAACGAATATTCGATTCATACCATTAACTTTATCAGTAATAACAATCGCCTTGCCTGTATTTATCATTACTTTTCCTTGAATTTTTGTAACAGGAAGTTCAATTAGATAGCTCCGTTGTCTCACTTGTCCGTTATAGTTCCCTTTAGCAGCTGAGATAATAATCTTTACCCGTTTCCCAAACTGTTGGTAACAAAGTTCAGTCAATGCATATTTTCCACGTTCATAATCCCTACTTATTCCATCATCCTCGTACAAGGTATAAGTATTATTGCATCCATCCTGTCCTGGATAACACCTTAGAATCAGTTCTTTCAGGGGAGTCGAGGCGGGTCTCTGTGTATAGGGTTGTAACGGTAGCAAATACCCTCCCCTTACAAACAAGGGGAATTCATTGATATCTTTCTCAATTGTAAATTCTGTACCACCTTTATATGACTTTCCATCAAAATAGTCATACCATGTTTCCGTTCCAGGAAACCATACCTTTTGGCTTGCAATTTTTCGTTCACCTTTTCCGGGAGAGGTAATTGGAGCCACTAACAACAAATCACCAAACATAAATTCTTGCGGATTATTGTAAGCTCGTTGGTCACCATTGTAATCTATATACATAGCCCTATTTAATGGCACCATCGTACAGTGCGTTTCCCACACGCTCGAATAGATGTAAGGCATCAACTGGGAACGGAAACGATAAGATTTTTGCAAAGATGGAAGAACTGCATTCCCCCAGAGCCAAGGGCGGCGATCAATATCTGAACTTTTAGCAGAGTGTACTCTCAAGGCGGCTGATACAGAGCCAAACTGTGTCCACCTTGCATACATTTCTGGGTCTTTCCCTCCATAGAATCCTCCAATATCGTGTGCCCAATAATAACATCCTGCATTTCCGCTCGTAGAGGTCAATTTAACTTCAAAAGCCATTACATTCCAGTTCGCTACTGCATCGCCAGAAAATTGAATTGGATAACGCTGGCTACCGAATCCAGCCCAACGACTATAAGTTGCTCCACGACGATTAGCCCTTACAGACTGATCATAATAAAGTTTATTGATCCACGCTAGACTTTTTGTATGCATACCACGGACGTAATTATATAAGTAATTTTGTTGCCAGTCTAACCACCAAAAGTCTACCCCAATCTTTTCACTACCACCGTGGGCAGCCCTGAAAAAATTTTTCATATATATAGAATCACCCATATTAAAAAGAATATTCTTCCCTCTCATAATATCTTGAGGCGTAGCGTACATACTCTTCATAAACTCTGTATATATTGACTCGTGAGGACGAATACCATCGTGCGGATGGTCATTCAATGAAATTGTCACGTGATGGTCATGAAATGTCCTGATTAGTTTTTCAGGATCCGAAATCAACTTGGTATTCCAGGTATATCCAGTCCAACTCCTACTGCCAGCATGTCCAGTACCGACTTTGGCATCTTTTGTATGCCAGCCCATATCGAAAACCATATTATCTAAAGGAAAATCATGTTCCTTATAACCATTAAGAAGATCAATATAATCTTGAGAGGTATAATCCCAATAGCGGCAATACCATATGCCGTGCATATACTTACGGGTCATAGGTACATTACCGCTGACAACTCCCAGATCACTAAGGGCCGCACGGTAATCATTCCCATACACGAAACAGTACTCGTCTTGTACATGGGTGGAAGGACGAAGAGATAACCAGTCATTGACCAGCAAGTCCTGACCTTCATCATCTATAATATACCAGCCGTCTTTACTTAAGATTCCTTCATCAAGCGGTATCTCATGATCCACCCGATCAAGAGTGGAAATAGCTCCACCCAAGTTGCCGTTTTGTATATTACGATTAGTAAACTTTCTTTCTTTTCCATTACATTGATAGAACACTCTGAAATTATGAAGCCCAAAAGGAAAATCATCATGATCATACACTATCCTTAAAGCAGAGGTGTTAATCTCATAACGGTCATTCCCGAGATCCTTTACTTGGAAATCCTTCAACAAATGTTTGCTACGATCATTGTAGGCAAACATAGTAGGGGCATCGATAAATTTTCCGTCTTCAGCATACTCTAAACGAAAAAGCGTAGGCGTAATCAAAGTAATACGATTATTTCCAAAGACAATTGGGTTGGAAAAAGTTCTTGCTTGCAAGTTGCTGCAAGCAAAAACTACTACGAGTAAGAATACAATTCGTTTAATCTTTATTCTTCTTATTGTCATTCTGTATATCTAATTACAAGTTATTAATTATTTCCATCATAGCCGGGGTTTTGTTTTAATAAAGGATTTGCCGAAATAGCAGAATTCGGAATCGGAAAACGATTCTTGGTTTCATCCTTATCTGCTTTGTGGTCCCACCACGTACCCTTGGTAAATTCTCCCCAGCGGATTAAGTCTGTACGGCGCCTCCCGGGACCTTCTCCAAGAAATTCGATCATCCATTCATCCAACATACGAAATTCATCTAAATTGGCAGTAGTAACCGGGTTAGGATCCACTTCATTCTTGAAATTACGTACCCGAACCTGATTGATCAATTTGGCAGCCCCCTGTTTGTCGCCCGCTCTCAACTTACACTCGGCTAACATATAGTATATTTCTGTGAGGCGGATCACCGGGCAATCTGGATTATAACGGAGATTGATGTCAGTCTCATCTGGTTGTGGAGATTTTACCAGCCTAATTCCAGAATTTTCCTCACCATCCGCCATAGTGGATGGAAGCTGATCAACCGAAGCATATTTTTTACCCGAGCCAATCTCTGAAAAATGAGCAACCTGATCGACTAAAGTTATGACTTTGCCTTTATATTCCTTCTGTCCTGTACAGGAACCATATTTGCTCGTCTGTTTCCCCACTAAAAACATACCGATATATTTACCGTTACCTTC
>Ga0172378_10006466_pt1 | contig 10952 bp, 11 predicted proteins | sample GrowelOW332metaG_FD_119755 | JGI IMG/M metagenome (GOLD analysis project Ga0172378, IMG submission 119755) | Groundwater microbial communities from an aquifer near a municipal landfill in Southern Ontario, Canada - Pumphouse #3_1 metaG | ecosystem: Environmental > Aquatic > Deep subsurface >... | reverse complement strand
GGCTCATTTGTTGGTGGTATAATCGGCAGAGCTCATAATGAAAATACAACAGTTATAATTAATAATTGCACCAACTATGCAACGATTTCAAACCTAAATCAAGGAACAACTGGGATAAATGCAGATGCTGTTGGAGCTGGTTCTCTTTATGGCGGTGGAATTATCGGTTCTATCGGTATAAATGTTACTGCAACAATTAGTAATTGTATAAATAACGGCACCATTTTAGTGGGTAAGTTTAATGGTTATGCAGGTGGCATTACTGGATATACTAATGCAAAAAGTAATGTAATTATTGATAAATGTATTAATACAGGAAACGTAAGCTTTGGCAACGCACTTGTGGGTGGCATAGTAGGTCAAGCAGCAACTACTTCATCAGCTGGTGGTGCTATAACCACTCTAATTAAAAACTGCTTAAATACTGGTACAATATATTCTGCAAAAATAGTTGGTGGTATAGCAGGCAGAATTTATGCTCAATCAAGAGTGGAAAATTGCGTTACTATCGGTTCTGTAATATGCAATAAAAGCGGTGAGGGATCGTTTGGTATAGTTGGAGAGGAAGATGGACAATTAGCAAACTCTTATTTCCTTGCTGGAAGTGCTTATAATGAAACGAGCGCAACCGCTTCTGCAACAGGAGGAACATCAAAAACCGCAATTGAGCTTAAAGGAACTGGCGTTGTTGCGGCTCTTGGACTTTCCGCTGACAACTGGTCAGATGGACAAACAGACGAATATTTAACTGTTGCTATCGATTCAGTTGCTTCAGTACTTGCACCTCAACTTATTAGTGGTGCATCTGTAAGAATTTCAAATCCAACAGGTATTAGATTTACATCTGCAATTTCTTATAATTATTATAATCAACTTGTTGAAAAATATGGAGAGGCTAATATAAGTTTTGGTACTGTAATTTGTCCTTCAAGTTTCTTAACCTATACAGAAGGAAATGAATTTACAATGGCAGCTCTTGACGCTTGTACAGATGCTGCATTAACAGGCAAAACAAAATATGTTGATATACATCAAACACAATGGGCAAATCCCACAACAGCTGAATCAGATGGTTTCTACTACTTTAATGGTGCGTTAGTAAATCTTGCTGCATCAAGCTACACATTGAATCTATCTGCTATTTCCTATATTGCTGTTACTGAATCAGATATTACAACATATTATTATGCTGATTATGTAGAATTAAACAATTCACGCAATATAACACAAGTTGCAAATTCTGCAATTGCTGATACTGGTGCAGGATATACTGCTAATGATTTAGCGATATTAAACGGTTTTGCCAATTAATAATTACATACAAAATATAATACGGAAGGTGAGATAAAATGAAAAATGAAACTTATTCAGCCCCTGAAATAGAAATTTTAAAATGCAACCCTATTGATATTATTACAGTAAGTCTTGACGATTTTGCTGATGAACCAGTTGATTGGAACTAAGCTAATTCAATTTAAATATATAAAATCTAATAAATAGTAAATAAATAGGGCTATAAAAATACAGCAAAAAGAGGATGAAATCTCAACTTGAAATTTCATTCTCTTTTTATATTTGTCTCTAGATTACGCCGTCTTGAGCGCCTTAACCTTTTCAAATGATATTTACAAAGGTTAAAAACCATAACTCATTATTTAAAAACCATAAAATTATATATTAAAATCACGTTTTCGATAAACATATCCGCCAACAAAGATAAACAAAACAAACAAAGAAAAATATATCATGAGTGAAGCAATAATATTTTGGTCAAATAACAAAGCGTTTTGCGGTGAAAATATCTCAAAAGGACTTAAATATTTAAGCCACTCGGCACGAGTTCCAAGTAGATTTGCCAAGAACCCCAACATATAACACACCAAAACAACTCCGCTCCCAATAGCAGACATTGATACCTTTGCACTAATGCCTGACAGTGCAATCGAAATTGCCATAAAGAAAAATGCAGTAAAACTTGATATTTTAACAATCTGAATAAAGTCCATAAATACAAATGTTTCTCCGCCGTTGATGAACCCGCATATAGTGGTAGAAATAGCAGCAGATAAAACCACCGCAAGAACCGCAAGAAAAGCAGTTACAAATTTGGAAACATATATTTCAACACGACTGACTTTAAGTGAATACAAAAATTCAATGGTTTTGGTTTTCTCTTCTTTATAAAGCAAATTTGCAGAAAATGTTGCTGCAAAAATACTAATTGCAATCAAAATAATATTATATATCATTCCAAAATAAGAAATAAAATTATTCATTGATGTAAGATTATCCATACCAAACAATTCAAGCAGCCCCTCAGGCATAGCGTTAAATTCCGCTTCGGCTATATCTTTCATTGACGGAAACAAAATCATATATAAAAACATTATTGAAAATATTGCAATGCTCCATCCAATTATCTGCTTTTTGTTGTTTTTAATGTTAAACTTCGTAAGTTTAGTTACGTTTTTAATATCAAACTCCCTCATCTTTGTTCCCCTCCTTCATAGTATTTGATAAACTCTTCTTCAACTGTTTTAGTTTTAATTTCAAGTGAATTAAGTTTGATTTTTGAAAGTTCAGCAACAAGTTCATTAATATCCCCATCAAAATCAAAAACCTTTTGTTCTCCATCAAAAGTCTTGTAGTTAACAACCTGTTTGTGCTTAATAGTTACACTTTTCATATCGATGCGATCAACTATCTTGCCATCTTTTATTATAATAACCTTGTCACAATATTTTTCAATCTCACTCAGATTATGACTGGAAAGGAAAACAGCTGTTCCCTCCTCTTTTTTCTTTACAATAAGCTCAAAAAACTTACTCTGCATAAGAGGGTCAAGCCCATTGGTAGGTTCATCAAGAATAAGAACATCACTGTCCTTCAAAAGAGACTGAATTATTGAAACCTTTTTTCTGTTTCCTAAACTGAGTTCAGATATCTTTTTATCAAGATTCAATTCAAAATATTTAGCAAGCTCTTCAGCTTTTTCTATTTTGACATCTGAAAATTCAACGCAGAATTTAAACAATTCAAGAACTGTTACATTGTCATAAAGAGCACAGTCACTTGACATATATCCAAGAAAGCCCTTGATTTCCTTTGCGTTCTGTACTGCATCAAGGCCATTAACGGTTATTTTACCCTTTGTGGGAAAAATCATATTTACAATAGCGCGTATTGTTGTGCTTTTACCTGCTCCGTTTTTGCCAACAAAACCTACAATTTCGCCGTCTCCAACAGTAAAACTCACATCACTGACAGCGTAATTCTCATCGTTTGTATATGAATGAAAAAGTCCTTCAACAACAATCATAAAACACCCTCCATTAAGAATCATTTTTTCAAGTATATCACATATAATATTTTGTGTCAATAAAATATTAAGTCATTGCAAATTCAAATAATTTGCAATGACTTATTAAATTTATTTTATTTCTTATTTTCTTCATTTTGCTTTTCAATCTCTTGCTTGTGACATTTGCCCTCCATAGGGCAACCGACACATCCTGATGAACAAAAGGATCTTCCTTTTTTACGAAGTTTGATTATATACATAATTATAAGTGCCACAATAACTACTAAAATCAGAGTAACTATTATTGTTGCAAGGTTGGCTAAAACAAAACCAATCATAGAAAATCCTCCCCATTGTAAAAATTATTTTTTATCGTGCAAGCTGTGCAATTTTGTCTTTATCTTTTCTAAATAGTAAATAAACGAAAACAAGTATTATAACAACCGAAATTGTTATACCGATAACATTACCAACACCCGTTGCAAAACTACCTATTTGATAGATACAAAATGATACGAGATAAGCAAAAACCGTCTGATATGTAAGTGCAAAAGCGGTCCATTTTCTGCTTTTCATTTCAGTTCTTATCGCGCTCATTGCAGCAAAACACGGTGCACACAAAAGATTAAACACAAGGAACGAAAGTCCTGCCGCTGCTGTATAATCAGCTTGAAGTTGCGACCAAATATTTGTTCCAGACGATGATATTTCACCCGAAAAATTATAAAGAATTCCAAAAGTTGCAACAATGTTTTCCTTTGCCACAAGTCCTAAAACAGTGGCAATAGCAGCCTTAGCATTACCAAAGCCCAAAGGTATGAAAATCCATGCAAACGCCGAAGCAATAGATTCGAGAATACTGCCATCATAATTCTCAACCATTTTCATCGACCAGCTGAAATTTGATGTAAACCATATGATGATTGATGAAAGCAGAATAACTGTGCCTGCCTTTTTTATAAAAGACCAACCTCTATCCCATGTAGAACGCATTACGGAACTTACTCTCGGCATATGATATGACGGCATTTCCATAACGAACGGCGAGGGCTTGCCTTTAAAAGGCTTTGTCTTTTTAAGGATTATACCCGAAACAATTATTGACACAATGCCAATAAAATATGCGGACGGTGCCACCCACCACGCTCCACCCAGCAAAGCACTTGAAATAAGCGCTATAATTGGCAGCTTTGCGCCACAGGGCATAAAAGTTGTTGTCATTATCGTCATACGTCTGTCGTTTTCGTTCTCGATTGTGCGAGATGCCATAATTCCAGGGACTCCACATCCTGTTCCAATCAACATAGGAATAAAGGATTTTCCCGAGAGCCCGAAATTACGGAAAATTTTATCAAGTACAAATGCAATTCTTGACATATAACCGCACTCTTCAAGAATAGCAAGAAAAATAAACAATACAAATATTTGCGGTATAAAACCAAGTACAGCACCAACACCGCCTACTATTCCATTAATAATCAGCCCCGTCAACCAATCGGCAGTACCCAATGACACAAGCAAATTTTGAACATTGCCTGTTATAATTTCACCAAACAGCTTATTGTTTACAAAATCCGTAAGCAACGATCCCGTTATGCTTATCGACACATAATAAACCACAAACATAATTACAGCAAATATAGGTAAAGCCGCAAAGCGATTAGTCACTATCATATCAATTTTATCCGAAGCAGACAAACCATTTTCGTTTTTTCTTTTATAGCATTGATTTATTATTGATGTTATATAATTGTAACGCTCATTTGTTATAATACTCTCAGAGTCGTCATCTAATTCTTTTTCAGCAGATTTGATGTCTCTTTCAATATGTTCACACAAGTCTTTATCCATCTTCAACTTTTCAATAACCTTTATGTCTCTCTCAAAAAGCTTAACTGTGTACCATCTCTCCTCGCTTTTAGGTAATAATCCCTCACAAGCTTCCTCAATGTGTGCCAGAGCATGCTCAACAGAACCGCTGAATGTATGGCGTGGCTCTGTGTCTATTCCACTTTTTGCAAGCTTTATTGCCTCATCTGTCAGCTCTGTAATACCCGTGCCTTTCATTGCAGATATTTCAATTATCTTGCACCCAAGCTTACGAGATAATTCTTCAGTGTTGATTATATCTCCGCTTTTTCTAACCACATCCATCATGTTTATTGCTATAATAACAGGTATAGAAAGCTCAATGAGCTGCGTAGTAAGATAGAGATTTCGCTCAAGATTTGTTCCGTCGATTATATTGATAATAGCATTTGGCTTTTCATCGATAAGATAATTTCTTGTGACAACCTCCTCAAGTGTATACGGCGAGAGTGAATAAATTCCCGGCAAATCCGTAATAATGATATCCTTGTCCGATTTGAATTTTCCCTCTTTTTTCTCAACCGTCACTCCAGGCCAGTTGCCAACATACTGATTTGAGCCTGTCAACAAGTTGAAAAGTGTTGTTTTGCCACTGTTGGGATTACCCGCAAGAGCAATTTTTATACTCATAGATGTTTCCTGTCTTTCGTTTTTATAAAATTAGGAATTACTAACAATTAAAATTTATAATATGCAAACCAATACGCCTACATTTCAAAAACTCAAACTATAATAAATATATGCGTCTACTCTGTTTCAATCATTTCCGCATCAGCTTTACGCAATGATAATTCATATCCACGTACTTTGATTTCGATTGGATCGCCGAGCGGCGCAACTTTGCGTACAAATAGAGGAATGCCCTTGGTTATTCCCATATCCATAATTCTGCGTTTTATTGCACCTTCGCCGTTTAGCCTTTTAACTACAACAGTTTGACCTATTCTTGCGTCTCTCAGTGTACTCATATTTTCCTCCCACAATCTCATTACAGTATATTTACTTTTCTTCTTTCTGCATGAGTAAAGGTAACATCAAAAACTATTTTATTAATCATATCCATAATATACTCACGATATAAGTTAGCATCTGCTAACTATCTATATAATACACTTAATTTGGCTTTTTGTCAATAGATTTTAAGCGGCTTTTTTATTTTCTCATATTGTTACAAAAATCAAGTAAGCAATCACTAACTTGTTTATGCAATTTGTATATGGTAAATATTTGTCGCTAATTCTTGATTTTTGTTTATATATGTATTATAATAAAAGAGATGGTCAAGGGAGTACTTCCCTTGACAAAAAGAACACTCCCGAAGCAATGCCGAGGGCGATTGGAAAGCCCTTGGCGCGTGCCGTAAGTCACAAGAAATATTATATAAAATCTTTAAGTAATGCAATGTCATTTCTTAACAATATTGCTTTATATCCCCCCACATATTTTTTATCATAAAAGATGCCCAAAATAATCAAAAGCAACAGGAGTTATCTGTATTATGAAAATTGTAATATCCCCAGATTCCTTTAAAGGTAGTTTATCCGCAGCAAAAGCCGCTGATGCCATTGAAAAAGGTTTTGTAAATGCCTGCACGGGAAAAACACCTTTTGAAATAATAAAATGCCCCATAGCAGACGGCGGTGAGGGTACTCTTGACGCGCTGGTTAAACCTGAAAACATTATAAAAACACCTGTAAATGCGCCTAACATGAATAAAATAACCGCACGCTTTGGATTCGTCAAGGATACAGCTATAATAGAAATGGCAGAGGCCGCAGGGCTTACACTGATACCCGAAAGCAGACGAGATATATTGTCCGCAACAACATACGGTGTCGGAGAGATGATACTGTCAGCGCTTGAACACGGTTACAAAAAGATAATGCTCACTGTCGGTGGAAGTGGTACAAACGACGGAGGATGCGGAATGTTTGCTTCTCTCGGTGCAGAATTCCGTGACATGAACGGCAGAGATTTCATCCCCACAGGAGGCACACTTAAAAATATTGTCGAAATTGACATAAGCAAACTTGACAAACGACTCAATGACTGTTCCTTTACAATTGCTTGTGACGTAACTAACCCCCTTATTGGAGAAATGGGAGCAACTAAAATATACAGCCGTCAAAAAGGCGCTGACGACAGCGCTGTTAAGCTTATGGAAAAAGGCATGATTAATTATGCTGAAATATTATATAAAAAAAGCGGGAAAAATGTTGCTCTTATTCCTGGGTGCGGTGCTGGCGGCGGAATATGCGCTCCCTTGCTTGCTTTTTTGAATGCAGAAATAAAATCGGGGATTTCAGCTGTGCTATCCTCCCTAAATTATAATAAAATACTCAAAGGTGCAGATTTTGTAATCACTGGCGAAGGGAAAATAGACGCACAGAGCGCTTACGGAAAAGCTATTAGCGGAGTTTCAAAAGCCGCTATGAGCATGGGCATACCTGTTTATTGTTTTGTAGGTAAAATTGGTGAGGGCGCAGAGATAATGACAAAGTGCGGTGTATGTGGTATTTATGCGCTTTGCGATATTGCCGAGAGCTGTCAAGATTCAATAGATAATGCAGAAGCTTTGCTTGAGAAAATAGCCTTTACTTTTGCCAAAGAAAAGTTTCAAATTTAAAGCAAGCAAATATAGAAACAACGCTCACTGCCAATCAATGAGTATTAGAAAAGATTAAGAAAATGGATAGCGTACCCATGCGTACCCATGCCTTCCCCAGCGGGGAAGGTGGCACGGCTTGCCCGTGACGGATGAGGAGATCGTCATTTGTACAATTCAAAAAAATGACCTCCTCATCCACCGCAAGCGGTTCCCTTCTCCGCTGGAGAAGGCTAAGAAACGAGAAACAAACAAGCCCAATACCCTATCCTACTAAAAGCACAAAATATAATAAAAACAATCAGACACGGAAATAAACTCCCGTGTCTGATTTTATATTCACTTTTTCTGAAAAATATATATCAACAATCCTATAAATACAAACAGCGCACCCAAAACAAAATATATTATTGTATGACTCGAAGTTGTTCCGTATATTTCAAGCACACCTGCAAAACAACTTCCAACTGTTAAGGTAGCAGTGCCTGCATTATATATATTAAATGATAATTTTTGGGGAAAATTCAATTTTGGGGACAAATAAATTGCCATAAAAGGAATTACTCCTCCTATCAAAGGGTAGAGAAACATATAAATCATATGACTTGAATAAACCCCGTGACTGTTTTGCTCGTATATATAGCTGAACAAACCGCAAAACAAAGTTATTAAAAGATATACAATTGATGTTTTAATAGCTCTCTTTTTATCCGATGTATACAATATCACTCACCGCTCTTTCTTGAATACTATTACCAGTTGTGGTTGGGTTGTTTATAACTTCGCCATTAAAATACATTGTTGCAGAGCCGCCGCCATCAAGATTGTATGCCGTGGTCACTCCAAGCCCCTTCATAAAAGTGGCAAGCTCATAAAGTGAAAGTCCCACACTGGTGTCAAGACGCCCGTCTGAAACCACAAACACATAGTGCAGTTTATCAATAATACCTATTGCTGTACGTGGATTACTTGTCTGTTCCTTATCGACCTCTGAGCTGGTTGTGACAGATAAGCTTCCGTTATTAATAAGCGCTGGACCAAATGATAAAACATGCAAAGCGCCGTTTTCCCAAAGTTGTTGTGCCGTTATATCGCCCTCCTCAATGATTTCAAAAGAGCCGTCCGCATAAATCACAAGATCCTCCTGATCCGAGCTTGTGGCAACCGTCCTATAAAGTATCCCATTGCGAATTACATAGCCTTTGGTTCTCGCACCATAAAAGTCCCCATTAACAGCAAAGATAGCATCGTTTGCCGCTGCCATAGCTGATGTTTTCTGTGTGCTGTTTCGCGCATATATATTATTTGCAAAAGCTGTCTTTAAATAACTAATATCTGACAAAACAACATCCGCCACATAAATATCCGTGCTATATTGACGGTATGTTGTAATAGTTATACTTATATTGCCGTCACTATATGAATTTGCTGAAATTACAGTTGGTGCCGTTGTTTGAACATCGTCTGTTTCATCTCCGTTATCAGTTACATTACTGTCCAACGAAGTAGTATCGACATCGGTTGCAATATTGCTTATTCCCGTCACAACACTGTATTCGTGAACGATAACAAAGGTATCAAGCAAAGTATAAGTAGTAAACAATATAAGTATTACCGAATAAAAAACCGCAAAAGCGAACGGCTTTTTAAAAAATCTCATTGGACATCCTTCTTCCTAAATATAACAAATTTTTGTATGAGCCAGCTAAATGTAAAAAATGTTAACTCCGTTACAAGTTTGCCTGCATACTTATTAACACCAAGCTTTTCAACTAAATAAGAAAGCAAAAACGTATTTCCTATGAGGATACATAAAGCAAGTGCGAAATATTGTATTCCGGTTTTTAACGTACTATCTTGATTTTTAAAAACGAGCTTTTTATTTATAGTGAAATTAACAGATGAGCTTGTAATACGTGCAATTACATTTGAGAGCGGAACGCTAAGAGCTATGCTCATTCCAAATGCTCCTGTAACAAGTACAAGAATACTGTACATCATATAATCAATAATAAAGCCTGTTATAGATGATGCTGCAAACTTCAAAATATTTTTGTAAACACGGAAAGAATCCCGAATTGTGCTAAAATGTGAGCCTTGATTATTATCAAAATAAAGCGTTTCAATATCTATCTCTTTTATACTGATTTTCTTTCTTGTAGATACAAGCAAAACATTCATTTCATATTCATAGCGATCCCCCTCAATACCTAACATAAAAGGAATCATATCAAAGGTAAAGGCACGCAAACCCGTTTGCGTATCATGAACTGCAATACCCGTTATTATTCGGTAAACAAACCGAGTTATCCCGTTACCCATTCGACTTCTAAGCGGCACTTTATCTCCGAAAGTACGACTTCCGAGTATAAGAGAGCCTGGAAATTTTTCAGCTTCTACGCAAATTTTTTGGGCATCGCTTACCTTGTGCTGACCGTCAGCATCAAGAGTAACGACAACCGAATCGCTGTCAAAATTTTTCTGTATATAAGTAAGCCCTGTTTTGATTGCTTTTCCTTTTCCCATATTCACTTCATGTGTCAATACAGTAACAATCTGTGATGCACGGGCGAAAATAGGAGCATATTTTGCACCGCTTCCATCGTCCACAACTAATATCTGAAAATTTTCAACCTTAAGATTGTCAATAAGTGTTATCAGCGTTTCTTCGGGTTCATATGCAGGAATCAAAGCAATTTTTTTCATATTATTCTCCATTCTGTCAAACGGTTTTTATAAAACTATATCTATCTTAATGCCTGATTATTCAATACTTAATTCTTCTATATGTAAAAATTATAATATACAAACATTAAACATACCTTAAATTACAATTGGGTACATTATAATTTATTTTCTTTGATTTTGCAACACATTTTCATAAATATAAGCTAATACGTCCTATATAATAGAAAACAAGCCAATGCGATTTCCCGCACTGGCTTATTTTTATAATAAAAATATATAATTTATACTGCGTTTGCCTCAATTACATATTTTTCGGCTTGCTTGTTAAACATTTCAGCATATTTGCCGTTTTGCATCATAAGTTCATCATGTGTGCCGTACTCAGCAACTTTTCCGCCGTCAAACATTATAATTTTATCCGCCATTCTTGTTGTGGATAGGCGGTGAGATATGAAAATAACCGTTTTGTCGCTTGCATAATTAAGTATG
>Ga0172378_10006464_pt1 | contig 10953 bp, 9 predicted proteins | sample GrowelOW332metaG_FD_119755 | JGI IMG/M metagenome (GOLD analysis project Ga0172378, IMG submission 119755) | Groundwater microbial communities from an aquifer near a municipal landfill in Southern Ontario, Canada - Pumphouse #3_1 metaG | ecosystem: Environmental > Aquatic > Deep subsurface >... | reverse complement strand
GCGCAGATGCAACAGCTTTCCAGTGGCATCATCGATATACACCAATAAACAGCACTTAGCAGCGCGTCCTTCGAACCAGTCATGATATGAGCCATCAATCTGGATCAGCTCACCGAAGCAATCCCGGTTATAACGTGGCTGATATGGACGTTTAAGGCGCTTGGATCGCGGAATCCAGAGGTCATTTGCAGTCATCCAGCGCCGAAGCGTTTCTACCGGGATATCTAGGTCAAACATGCTGCTGAGCTTCTCATGGGCCAAGGTGGGTCCAAATCCAAGCAGATGTTCAGAAATAATGGAAAGACATTTTGATTTTAATAAATCATCATGGCGACGATGACCTGGTTGACCACGACTGGCATGTGCCATACCTGAGACACCATCTTGATTGAGCTTTTGTAATAACCGGGTAATTTGACGGGTTGAAAGATTGAGGATTTCAGCACCACGGACTTGGGTAATACGTTGATCTCGAACGTCTTGCAGAACAGCAAGACGTTGAATTTCTTTGTCAGACATAGTGATCAGCATCTATATTTCATATCCAGTCCATGATGTTTAAGCCATCATAAACTAGACATTTTTATTGGTGAGAATATAGACATTTTGAATGGGTTCTAACAAGTTCAATTCGTATAATCGCCATTATGTTAAATGGATATTACTTCCAAAATAAAAATTTCTGAAAAAAGCTTTTTTCTTGTGTATTGGGAGTTAACTGTTTTTCAGCAATCTCCCCATAGCCTAGGGTAATTCTATTTTCTATTTCATAAAAATCATTAATCAAATCAAAACCCAGATATTTATTTGACAAGTCACTTAGTAACTGTCTAGCTAAATGGTTGGTGGAGTTATCTATAGAGCCAACATAATAAAATTTATAATAATTTTCCCACTCTTCAATGTCATCCAAGGAAAATTTTGGATCCGTTATAATTTCCTCTTTCCATTCATCACCTTCTTGGTATTCATGTTCATAACCTATTGAGGCGTTAAGCCATTCTTTTTCAAAGTCTTGAGGTTCTCCATCCTGATAAAAAGCTTGATCTTCACATTCAGTAACTCTTCTAACTTCTATGTTATTTTTAAATATCAAATAACTAGCTGCATTAGAACTATCTACACATTCAAAAAATATTACCCAATCATTCAATGAGGACTTTTTAAGCCTTTCATTCCATAAATCTTTATCTTGATAAGCAGAAAAGAAAAAATTGTGGTTATGAATAATGACTAAATTATCTTTAATAAACTCTAATTCAATAGCTTCATTTGCTTTAAAATTAGGTTCTAAAATTTCAAAGTCTTTTTCAGTCCAATTGTTAATTAAGTCAACTATTTCTTCTAATTTACCTTTAAAGGGAAATATCATCCCACCAGATCTATAGCCCATGATTATTAATTTATTTTGATTAAAAATTTATCTTATCAAAAATTAAGATTTCCTAAAATTAACATAATACAGCTTATACGAAATCGGTTTTATTAGTTGATAAAATTCAATAGCTTAACCAAATCATAAAAGCCCAACTCAGCTGATTTGGGCTTTTTTAATGATTCTTCACGTTCCACGATTATTTAATAAGCAATGTTCCATGTTTTTGTTCATAAAAATTAAATAATCTTGGTCGAATATACTCGTCAAAAAACGATTAAAAAATCTCCTTTTCACAGCTTTTAATGAACTTACTCTTTCGTTTGTCGACTAGCCTATGTCTGAGTAGTCAATCCCTCATACTTAAGGAGTTGTATAACCCACTTCTTTGAGGTATGGCAGCAATACTTTTTGTTGCTCTGCATCCATTAGCATTGTACGTAAACGTGCCACAAATGGCTTCATATCCTCTCCTACGTACGCCATAGCCTGTACAGCAGGTAAGTCAGCTAATTTACTGCTAAACATGTCTAACTGCTTTTCTGTAAGTTTGTAAAACACACTTGATATATTTTGATCAGAAGAGTTGTTAATAGATTTTTCTTTTTGTTTAAAAGTAAATGAAAATCCAGTAATAGAACGCCCTTTTTTATGCTGTAAATATTTCACAGTAATATCAGTATGTTGATTAATTAATTGTATAGGATTTTCTATCACCCACTTTTTTAAATTATCTGAACGGAGGTACTCATCCTCTAATACACCAAGCTTAGCTCTAAATTCAGCAAGTTCAATCACTGGTGTCTTTCCTGTGCTACGCCATGAAATTAAGAGTTCGTACAAACGAATAGCATAAGCACTGCTTAAGTTACTAATTTGTTCCATCTCATATTGTGTAAAATTTTTTTCTAATCTAGTTATAAAAGGCACAATTGCTGGTGCGAATATTAGCTGTACAACGGCTTCATTATCTATATAACCGATTTCACTTACCCAACGACTCTTCTTATTGATGATGTTCCCTTTTTCAGATAATTCTTGATAACTGAACTGACGAGCAAAGAGGCTATTACACGCATCTTTCAAAGCTTGATAAGCAGTATTACGATGAACACCAAATTGGCTGACATAACTTTCTGCATGAACAGTTAGAGGATCATTAGCATTTATCCCTTTACCACTTTCTCTTGCCTCAATTATGGCTAAAAGAATTAATCGTTGCTCTACCAGATCTAAATTATAGCTAGCATTAATTAGAGCATTATCTTTGACTATAAGCGCCTTCATTATGGATATTCCTAGTTATTTCCCCCCCCTAGTTATTCCTTTATAAAATATTCACTAGGACTATGCAAGGTAAACCTAGGAATATTGCAAGGTAAACCTAGGAATATTGCAAGGTAAACCTAGGAATATTGCAAGGTAAACCTAGGATAATAAAGCCTGAAACCCTTGCTATTAAATGCTTTCAGGCTGTCTAAAAGCATTTAAAAGCATTTAAAAGCATTTAAAAGCATTTTTTCTTTTTTTTAATTGAATGAAATTTTAGATTTCCACGTATCAAATTAAGGACATGAAATTAGATTTAAGCTATATTTAAGTGAAAACAGTAAAAATTAAAGCAAGGTTACTGATGTCTTACAAAATGTTATCCTACTGGATACCCTTTTCTAATCCTCAGACCTTGCCAAAGGGTTTCACCCCTTGGAACCCCCAACACGACTCAACATGTGATGCCTATGCCAACAGAATCCAATGATCTAACTTCTGAAAAACAGCTTGAGATTCAAGAAGCTAAGAAGAAAAAAGCACTCAGCAATCGAAGCAAGAGCATCACTGTACGTTTTAACAGTGAAGAATTAGAACGTATTGAGGTTGAGGCTGAGAAGAAAAAACTGAACAAGTCGAACTACATTCGTTACTTGGTTTTGCAAAATTTGCATTTAGATCAACCTATCCAAAAAACAGAGGACATCCACCTCTTTAAACGAAGCGAACGTACCTTTAAAAAACCAAGCTACGTTGATCCACTCCTCTTAAGGCATGTTGCTCAGATGGGGAATAACTTAAATCAGATCGCCAAAGCACTGCATACAGCCAATCTCAATGGCCAAACGCTCGAATTGCTTGAACTGATCCAAGTGTTAAAACAAATGGACATCCATCTGAAAGACTTAGTGGGTAAAGGGGTTAAAGATGCTGATCAAGTTCCTTAGTCGAGGTACAGGCAAGGTCAGCAAGGCGATTGATTATTTGATTGCTGATCGTGATAGCAAAGACGAATTGCGGCATGGGGTTAAAATTCTCGATGGAGATAGTGCATGGGTGCGTATCGTTGGAGACAATCTTGAAACCAAGCACAAATACACCTCTGCGGTACTGTCTTGGACAGTGCAAGATCAACCCTCAGCAGAACAGATCCGTGAGACCTTAGACGAGTTTTATGCGACTGCTTTTGCAGGTTTAGATGAACAACGTAGAAGTGCTTTGGCGGTATTGCATGAAGAACAAGACGGCAGCAAACATGTGCATGTCTTGATGCTTCGAACAGATCTTAAGACCGGTCTTGCTTACAACCCTGCCCCACCTGGACACGAATATGATTTTAACTGTGTTCGAGATTATCTGAACTACAAATACAATTGGAGTGATCCCCAAGATCCACTGCGTAAACAGATCTATAAAATTAGCCGTGTTGAACGTCAACAACGTATTGCCGTTTTGACTGAAGCTAAACCCATTAAGAATACTCAAAAAGAGCAGCTTGAACTGAAGTCATTGCTGATTGAATCTGTGAACGCTGAATTTGCTCGTGGGGCGATTCAAAAGCATGATGACGTTAAAAAATTCTTAAGCCAATTTGGTGGTGTACGTAGCGTTAAAGCACATGGCGACCGACCAAGTTATATCTCCTTTACCTCTCCTGCATTTGACAAAGCCTTACGCTTGCGTGGGCAGATTTTTGAAGAAGAATTTGATGAACAACGAAGCCGAACACTTAAAGCTCAAATTATTGCAACAGCTCGAGCAGAGCAAGAAACTGCAACAGGACAACTTCACCGAGGCACAAGACAAGTTGAACGCTTCTTTGACACCAATCTTGCAGAACTTAGAGAACGCCTTAGCGCAAGTCGGCATAGACGAATTGAACAAAACACTGCGTACTATGACCGAGACATCAGCACAGTATCGACGTCAGTTCGAGGACATGGGCAGCGAATGGAAGCAGGATGCGAACAGCCTGAGCGAGCAAATGATCGAAACACAAGAGCGCTTGGCGAGCTTGTATCGACAGACGGCCGAGCATATCACGCTGATCAATCAGCGCAGCGAACTCATTCAGGAAGAGAACAAACAGCTGAAGCAGCAGATACAGGCATTCGAGGAGCGTCTCAACACACAGGATCAGCAATTCAACAAGCTGATGACGTTTGCCAAGCACAACAACGAGTTCCTAGCAGATATTCACGACAAGACGAACGAAGCCAAAGCGTGGAATCAACAAAACGAAAACTACCTGACCTACAGCATGATGATAGGGGGCGGAGCATTGTTCCTGATCTTCATTACGCTACTTTGGAAAATTTAATTGATGGATACACTCAACGCTTTATTACAAGACAAGAATCTGCTCCAACAGTTAAAGACAGAGCAAGAAGCACAATTCCAAAAGATGATGGAAGCTTACAAAGATCAGTTCAATCATCAAGTCAAAGCCATGGCATACGAAGTGCAATTGATGAGATCCGAGCGCTTGGCACAGACTCAAAAATTGGACGCGTGTATCAACGACTTCATCAAACTAGCCAACAGCTCCTTGAAGCAACAAGAGCTCGTGAACAACAAGTTAATAGACTTAGAGAAGACATTCGAAGAGAACAAGAGCTTGCTCGCAGAAACCACTCAACAGCATATCGAACAGCTGAACAGCGAAGCTCAGGAAGTGGTTACGTTTATCAATGGAAAGTTCCGAAGCAATATAATGAATGGTCTCGAGAGTGCCAAGGACGCAGAACAGAAAGTGAGCGAATTACTAGAGCAACCTACAGTGCTACTTCAAGAAGTCCAAGCGACTCAAAAGCAACAGCAGAAACTTATGCAGCAATTAGTCAACGCATTAGAAACGCTCGAGACTTTAGTGAAGACAAGATAAGAGAACGAAAGCGCCAAGTGGATCGGGATTATGATGGGCCAGGGTTCTAACTTCATTCAATTTAACCCTTTAATTTTGTATTTTGAGTAATATAGGCACATTGATAAAAAGGGTAAGTAAATGAAAAGAGATAAATTCTTAGGACATGATCAGAATGAAAAAACGGTTTTTGTTTTTTTATTTGAACGTAATAAAAAGAAGATCTCTTTATTCATTCAATATGAAGATGAAAAACACCTGGAGTATGCACAGCAACTGATTATGCTGTATAGCTTTTTTGGGAAAGTGGTTCACCGTTAAGCGACCTAATAGCTGGATTTGAGAGCGATCCTAATCGCCAAGCGTCTCCACTCAAGCTTTGGCATACGATTCCCTAGATAAAAAAAGGCCCAACATCCTGTTGGGCCTTTTTCGTATGGGGTTGTGCAAGGTATAACTCCTGTCGTACCTATCTTCCGTGTTTTAGAACTTATCATTATTGTTTTTTGTTCCGGAACTTCCTGTTCCTGATGTACTCAGAATAGGTTAATCCCTAGCTCTGAAATAGAGGTGATCTACCTCAATACTTGTATGCTGAGGCTTACAGATCGAATTTCGTATAAGAGATTTTATGTTAAATAACTAAAAACTATGATAAGTATTAATCTCTTAATTATGAGGGATAAAAAGTGTCTTTAGAAACATCAGATTTTTTACAAGCAGATGATATTAATAAAGTATTTAAAGTAGTTGATGCTGTTGCAATGGGTTTTACTTGCGATGAAGATATAGAAAATTACTTGGGTTTAAATTCAGGTTCAAGGCAAGGCCGTTATTACCGATTGGCAGCAGAAAAGCTAGGGTTAATCATTAACTTAGCAAACAATGCAAGTTTAACTCCTACAGGTCAATTATTTATTAGTTATTCTCTGAATAATAGATCTTTATTAGCCCAAAACTTAATTGCAAGCTTAATTGCAAGCTTACCTGTCTTTTCTAAAGTTATAAGCCATTTCCGAACAAGTGGTCAAATTAATATTGAAGATTTAAGAGCATATTTTATATCTATATATCCAGGTGAAGAATCTACAGCATCACGCAGATTTAGTACATTTATGAATTATATTCGTTACCTTGGGTTACCTGTTCAATAATGAATTGAGTATAAAACACACAAAAACATGTGTTTAACACATGTTTTTGTGTGTTAAAATAGTCTCAAATATTTTTAGATGTTTAATATGCCTTATTCAGAATTTCAGCGATTAGTTGGTAAAGCAGGTCTGACTATAAAAGACTTTGCTGAGCTGTTGGGAATGAATCCTAAATCTATAACTAATTATCATAAGGTAGGCTTAGTTCCTTCTCACATAGCTATCATTATTAGTTTGATTTCTACCATGAAAGATAAGGGACTAGACTTTCACGAGGTTTTTGAAAAGATAAAATTATATAGCTGTGCTAATAATCCTGGGAATATCACTAATGAATAGCCCGATTTTAGTAAATCTTACAGATGCTATAGCACCAGCACAAAAAATTAAGTGTAAGCCTATTTTAAAATGGGCTGGTGGTAAAACTCAGATGCTAGATTCGATTTTACCGAGATTTCCAAATTCTTATGGAAAATATATTGAGCCTTTTTTTGGTGGTGGTGCTATATTTTTTGCATTGCAACCTAAAAATGCTGTAATTGCTGATAGTAACCCTGAATTGATTAACTTATATCGTACAGTTGCACATAATGTTGAAGCTGTAATTAGTAAGTTAAAAAGTTTCACGAATACTGAAGAAATGTTTTATGAAGTTCGTTCTCAAGATTGGAAAAGCTTATCTTCTATAGAAGCTGCTGCACGAACTATATATTTAAATAAAACCTGTTTTAATGGTTTATATCGAGTAAATAAAAAAGGCCAATTCAATGTGCCTTTTGGAAAATATAAAAATCCTAAGATTGTAGATGAAGATAATTTAAGAGCAGCTTCGATTGTATTATCTCAGGCAAATATTATCTGTTCCGACTATTCAGAAGTTTTAGAAAATTTTGCTAGTCCAAATGACCTGATTTTTCTAGACCCTCCTTACATTCCTATTTCTGAGTCTTCAGATTTTAAGCGGTATACAAAAGAGCAATTCTATCTAGAAGATCATGAGAGATTAGCTCAACTTTATACATCTTTAAATCACAAGGGATGTCATGTTTTCTTAACCAATTCAAATCATCCAACTGTCCAAAATTTATATAGTGCTTTTCAATATGATGTTATTCAGACGAAAAGGCATATTTCCTGTGACTCAAAGACTCGAAAAGGCGAGGATGTAATTATTTCTAATATTTATAAAAATCAAGTTTTTAATTTGGACTTAGAAAGAGTTTCACCTGTTCCTGAACAGGTAAAGTGTTACCCATCGACTAGATACATGGGGTCTAAGCAAAAATTACTTCCTTATATATTAGGGCTTGTTGAACAGTTTAATGTTCCGACATTGGTGGATCTATTTTCAGGTTCAGGAATCGTTAGTTACTTGTTTAAAAATTTAGGGAAGCAAGTAATAACAAATGATTATATGAACATGTCCCATACATTCACTAAAGCTATGATAGAAAATAATCATATAACTTTAAGTGTTGAAAAAGCTAAGTCCTTGTTGACAGAAAATTATCCTATAGATGATTTCGTTCAGAAAACATTTAAGGATCTATATTTTTCTGATGATGAGAATCTGTTGATCGATATTATTCGATCTAATATTCCAAAGCTTGATAATGAGTATGAGCAAGCGATTGCTAAAAGTGCATTGATTCGCGCATGTATGAAAAAAAGACCTCGTGGAATTTTCACATATACCGGTCATCGTTATGATGATGGAAGAAAAGACTTAGTTCTAACATTGAAAGAACATTTTTTGATCGCTGTAGAATCAATTAATCAGTCTATTTTTGATAATGGTCAATCAAATATTTCATATCGAAAAAATGCTTTAGATATTGAGCTACCTAATAATTGTTTGATTTATATGGATCCTCCTTATTATTCAACACGTTCAGATAATGAGTATGTAAGAAGATATCATTTTGTAGAAGGGCTATCTCTAAATTGGAAAGGGATTGAAATTCAAGAGCATACTAAAACAAAGAAGTTCAAATCTTACCCAACACCTTTTTCATCTCGAAAAGATGTATATTTAGCATTTGATAAGCTATTTGAGAAATATAAGAGTAATATTCTCATTATCTCATATTCTTCCAATAGTCTTCCTAATATGGAAGAAATGCTAGAGATATTAAATAAATATAAAAAACATGTAGATGTAGTTCCGATTGATTATAAATATTCATTTGGGAATCATGCAAATAAGGTCGGAAACAACCGGAATACAGTTCAAGAATACTTATTTGTGGCGTACTAAAGATAAAAAGGAATAAAATGTTATTTTTATTCCTTTTTTTATAATAAATATGAGCACTTGGCTTTTTGGAAATACAACCGTACGTAGCCCATTTAGATTAATTGATGGCTTAAAAATTTTTTCTTCAACTAATGGGAACATTCGAGGTTCAAAGGAAAAAGAATTAATATTCTGCAAGGCTTTAGTTGCTGGTGGAATCATTAGTTCTAACTTTGAAACAGAAGACATGAATAGCTTTAGTGATACAACATATAGTGTAGGGCGAAAATGGCGCTCCGCTTTAGAAAAGTTAGGATTTATTAAACAAGAAAATCTAATTTATATTATAACGGAAAATGGTAAAAATCTTCTCAATAGTCAGACTTTACAGTCTGATCAAGAATGTTACCTAAGATCATTGATTTTATATTCCTATAAGGCTGAGAATTCGGATAATCCAGGTACTTGCTTTTCACCACTGATGTTGACCCTCCGTATTATGAAGGAGCTAGAGGTTAGAACAGGAAGTAGTAAAATCTCCTTTCAAGAAATGGCAGCAGTTATCCAATTAACATTTAGCTACTCATTTATAAATCAGGCTATTGATGAAATTCTTACTATCAGAAGTGCTAGACAAGTATCTTCATCAAAAAAGAAATTCGATAAAGAATTATATGAGTCCAAATCTTCTAAAGCAAAAATTAAAGCTCCTAGCATCAAAGACTATGCTGATACCAATTTAAGGTATTTAAAATCCACAGGTTTATTTAATTCCTCTGGTAAAGGAATCTGTTTTATTGATGACAAAAAAATAGTCATTGATAAATTAATAGAAATGTATGGAAATTTGGATATAAGTCAGTCTAATTTAAAAATTCAGGAAGGTGCACCTTTACCAACAGATGACGGAGAAACAAACATCTTATTAGTAGCGCAATTAGAAAAGACATTAAATAAAAATAAAATTTTATTCGAAAAGAATAGTTCTATAGCGCAAGCAGCAATAAGTGAACTCAAGAATTATAGATACCATTTAGAAGAATTACTCTTTGAAAATAATGAAAAAAAATTCGCTGAAAATCAAAAAAATGAGTGGGAAGAAATTCTTGCTTACATGGATGTACTGATTTCACCTAGACCAATATCAATTGAAATTGATGATAAAGAGATTTCTATTCCGTCAGGAGAAAAACCAGCATATTTTGAATGGGTTTTGTGGCGAGCATTTTTAGCTTTAAACCATTTAGTTGTTGAACCTCAACAGTGCCGTAGATTTAAAGTCGATCAAGATTTTAAACCTATCCATCATGCTCCAGGTGGTGGAGCTGATGTGATCTTTGAATATGAAGGTTTTAAAATTCTAGGGGAAGTTACCTTAACTTCAAATTCTAGACAGGAAGCAGCAGAAGGTGAGCCAGTAAGACGTCATATTGCTCTAGAAACAGTAAATACACCAGATAAGGATGTATATGGTTTATTCCTTGCAATTAGTATTGATACAAATACTGCTGAAACATTCAGACATGGGGCTTGGTATCATCAAGAAGAACTTATGGATGTCAAAATTTTACCATTAACTTTACAAAACTTTAAAAGTTACTTGAGATATTTAATTTATAATAATCAGGTAGATGATGGTATATTCAAACTAAAAAAAATAATGGACGAAAGTTTAAAGTTGAGAGAAAGCTTAACAGCTCCTCAATGGAAGAATGAGATTACTAATAAGTTTAATATCACTGTTTAATTATTAGTTTCCCTAAAATTAACATAATACACGTTATACGAAGCTAAAAAATTGGGACTATTGCCTTAATTTTTATGTATTTTTTAAAATTTAAAGCCTAGATCCGAGTCTAGGCTTTTTCTGTTATTCACCAATTAAAATGTCTATGCGATAAACCATTTAAAATGTCCTGTTTTTAACTGCAAGAGGCTTTGTTGCACAAACCTATCTGTAAAGGGTTTTTCAGCGATATAATTTCCAAATGAAGAAGCCTACACACAAAATCTACCGCACAACCAATTGGCCCGCATATAACCGAGCACTCATGAG
>Ga0172378_10006463_pt1 | contig 10955 bp, 9 predicted proteins | sample GrowelOW332metaG_FD_119755 | JGI IMG/M metagenome (GOLD analysis project Ga0172378, IMG submission 119755) | Groundwater microbial communities from an aquifer near a municipal landfill in Southern Ontario, Canada - Pumphouse #3_1 metaG | ecosystem: Environmental > Aquatic > Deep subsurface >... | reverse complement strand
TTCGAATACGTCATCCTCGAAGACATCATCAATTCCGGTTTCCGGAAGAGTCGGCACCTCCCCGCCGGTTTCTTTTATGAGATATTCTTCCATAAGCAGATTGCGTTTCACGACAATCTCCCAGTTTCCCCCCGCCTTTGTTAACATCATCTCACGAAGTGTCAGAAGAGCGGCACGCATTTCTTCCACCGTGTTCTTTATTCCGTGAAAAATGTATCGGTCGTTGTTTACTGTTTTGAGGATGAATGTCGGAGCAAGAGCAACTGGAAACCGGACCTGAGCTTCAAGCAGGTCAATGTAGTGCATTTCATAAATCCGATACACCGTCTGCCGTTCGGGATACCCCCAAAGCATACGTAGACGGGTGAATAGAATTGGAATCAGATATTTGTCCTTACTCCGTGCGTAGATAACATTCAATACCTCTTCGGTCCGCGGAATATCATCTAAAATCTCGATGGGGAGGTCATACTGATATAGAACTTCGTGGCGCACGGAAAAATCCTCAATTAGTAATATACCATTAGTTTTTGAAAATAGTTAAAGTTCGTCAAAGCAGGAAATAATAATACCAGGCAGGCGGGCTTTCTGCTGCTCCCGGAAATCTGACCGGCACAAAATAGAATATAATCATAAAATGGCAATAATTTCCAGTTTTTCTAAAATTTTTCCACTTCACAACCTGAAGTGGAAAAACAAAAGGGAGAGATTTGAGAGAGTGGTACGTGTCATTAACCTGATATTGATATTGAACAGACCCGGGAACTTACTGGTGGTGTGGTGTGTGAGGTGTATACTTTATGGAAAAGGCTGGTGTGTGGTGTCCCTTTTCCATCTTATGGAACTGATTCGTTCACAGGTCTGTTTGCCGCCTGTGCTCTTCTCACAGGCTGCTACATTACTATTTGTTATTTTTATATTTAAATATATCGTTCATTGCAAGGCATTGATGACGTGCATCAATGCATCATGTTGTGCAAAGCATTAATATTTCAGCAACCAAATTAAGTATAATGGTTGAGCAGACAGGTGATTTCTCCGAAATACTGACGTTTTTACAAGAGAACCCACGTGGAATGTCTGTCACAGAGATTGCCGACGCAACGCATCTTAACCGGAATACCATAGCGCGATACATGGATAACCTGCTAATGTCCGGCAGAGTTGAGATGCGGACATTTGGTAAAGCCAAAGTTTTTTTCTTATCAAAACGGGTTCCCGTTTCAGCCATGCTCAATCTCTCCTCCGAGATGGTTTTGCTAATCGATGCCAATTTAAAAGTCATTCAGGCAAACGAGGCATTATTGAAATTCCTCTCTGCAGATACCGAAGAGATAGTCGGAAAATATGTATATGATAGTGCCTGTAAGACCTTCTGCACAGATGTACTGACTGACCAGATCAGAAACGCTCTGCGCGGAGAAATGGTCAGAAATGAACTCCGCCTTTTCAAAAACGAAACTGACTGTTTCCTGGACCAGCGAATTTATCCGATGGTCCTTTCCGACGGAAGACCGGGAGTTACGGTTGTCTGGGATGACATAACGCCAAAGGTAAACGCAGAATCCGCACTTGAACAGAGCGAAGCGATGTTCCGGCGCCTAGTTGAAACAATTCATGACGTCATCTGGTCAATGGATGAAACATTTTCCATTCAGTATATCAGCCCCCAGATTACCAAAGTGACCGGCTATCTCTCCGAAGAACTTATCGGAGAAAAGCTTTCCAAATTCATGCCGGCAGGGGCAGCAGTCCGGTTCGACTGGGAACTTTCCTCCGAGATTTCCCGCGAGAACGGATTCATCCTCCCGGAATTTCCTTTCATCTGCAAAAACGGCAAAAAAATCTACTGCGAGTTCTCCGGGTCCCCGGTTGTTCTTGAAGAGGACGGCGAAATATTCCTGGGATACAACGGGGCCTTTCGTGACGTCACCGACCAGAGAAATGCCGAAATCGGAGCAAAAAGGTGGAAACGTTTCCTTGATGCCGTGATAGACAACATGCCGGAAATTATCACTGTAATAGGCATGCAGTCACGTGAATATTATTACGTGAACAAATCGGCAGAACGGTTTTTGCAGAAATCCAGAGCCGAACTCCTCACGATGACCTCAAAAGAAGTTCTTGCCGCTATCGGTTCCATGCGGCTGACCGAAGCTCATGATACTGCTGCTTCATTTAACGAAGAAGTCCGTATGCCCGAAGACCACATCGTGATAAATGGCGAACCCAGATACATCTCCGCCATAGTTATTCCCATGAAACTCTCCGTGGAACGTGAGTATCTGCTGACAATTGTAAACGATATCACCGAAGGGGAGGAGGACCGTAATCATCAAATGATGAGCAGGGAACTTGCCTTCATCCTGGAAGGAGTGTCAACCACCCAGGAAATATGGAAACCGCTCCTCGAAATGCTCCCGAAAATTACCGGATTTGAAGCGGTCGGTATATATCAGAGGAGTATATTCGATGATTATACTCTGTATATGGCAAAGAACGGGCACTTCATCCCGGCAATCCAGACCGATTCGATTGTTGACAGAATCATCAGGAAAGGAGAACCGGTTATCTTTGATAAACACAGAATGACACTTCTGCCGGATAATACCCGCTTCCCGATGGATCAAGCAAAGTCGCTGGCATTACTGCCTATCGTCTTTGAGAGCAGGACAGTTGCCTGTGTTATTCTCGGATCAAAAGATGTATTGTCTCCTGATACAGTCCGTCGGACCCTGCTGCTTTCTACCGCATTCCAGATTAGTACGGTTGTATCACGCTGTCTTGTGCAGGAAAAACTTCAGCGGGAACGTGACTGGACGAGAACCTACCTTGATGTGGCGGGTGTTTTGCTGGTCGCGGTAAACCGCGAAGGAAATGTCGAGATGCTGAACCGATACGGAGCAGAGTTCCTCGGATACACAGAACGTGAGCTGATTGGAAGAAACTGGTTTACAACGGTTATCCCGGAACGGGTCAGGCAGAAAAGGATTGATGGTTTCCAGAAAATAATTGCAGATAAAACCCGGGATATCAATCACGTGTATGAGGGGCTTGTTCTCTGTAAAGACGGAACGGAAAAAATTCTCAGGTGGAGAAACTCCCCGCTTCGAGAGGAGAGCGGAACCATCGCCGGAATTGTATCTTCCGGTGAAATTATGTAAATTGATTACATAAAAATAAGTATAAGATAGTTCTTAAATCTGTTTCTGGAATGCTTTTTCCACTATTTTAATTGCGCAAAGGTCCCCGCACATCGAACAGGTTTCACACAACCCGTCCCGGTCGTGAACCTCTTTTGCATGTTTCCCATACAATGAGAGATCATACTGCGCCTGCCAGTCCAGATTTCTGCGTGCCTCTGCCATCTTTTGCTGACGGGGAAATTCGGCGTCCCGTTTGCGGGCAAGGTCCCCCACATGTGCGGTGATTTTGCAGACCCGCGTTCCCTCAATAATATCATCCAGATTCGGAAGGGCAAGATGTTCAGATGGTGAAACCATACAAAGGAAGTCCGCTCCCGCAGCAGCCGCTGCCGCGCCCCCGATTGCTCCGGTAATATGATCGTACCCGGGAGCAATGTCCGTTACCAGAGGACCGAGAAGATAGAGCGGGGCGAAATCCGTGATTTCCTTTATCATTTTTACATTGTAGGGAATCTCGTTGTAGTCCATGTGACCCGGACCTTCAATCATCCTTTGGACCCCTTTGTCCTTCGCACGTCTGGCGAGTTTTCCGAGAGTCAGATACTCCTGGGACTTGGCAAGTTTCGTCGAATCGACATATGCTCCGGGGCGCATCCCATCGCCAAGCGACAGGGAGATTTCATATTCATCGAGAATCTCAAGAAGGTAATCATACTCTTTGTAGAGAGGATTTTCCTCACCGCTCGATAACATCATGGCAGTGTGGAATGAACCCCCGCGTGAAACAACCCCCATCACACGCGGGTCAAGTTTCAGGGCATCCAGCACATCCAGATTCACTCCGCAGTGGAGAGTCATGAAATCAACACCCTGCTTTGCCTGATCCCGAATCACTGAGAAGAGAGTGTCAGCAGTTAAGTCAACTATATTTCCCGCACGGCGGACCGCTTCATAAATCGGGACGGTGCCCACAGGAATTCCAAGTTTGAGGATATCTTTTCGGATTGCGGGAAGGTCCCCCCCTGTTGAGAGATCCATGATTGCATCTGCTCCATTGTCGATTGCCGCCTGAGCTTTCAAAATCTCCTTTGCCGAATCACAGTTAACACCGGATGTCCCGATATTTACATTAATTTTGACGTTCGTTCCTTCGCCAATCGCACATGGTGCATAGTCACGTGCGGCATTTTTCAGAAGAATGGTTCGACCGGCGATAATATTTCTGGAAAGACTTTCCTGGGTTATTCCTTCAGATTTTGCGACCACCGCAAGTTGGGATAAATCTCCGTGAAGGCAGTTCTGGATGATGGAGTGCATGCTCCTTATCTATTTGTTTCCGCTGTGCATTATAGGTTATACAAACAAAGTTAAACCACGGTAACGAAGATATCTGGTATGAATAACCCCATCATCTGGCTCCGGGGCGACAGTTGGAGGGCAAACTCCTATGTTGTCGGGAATATTCTCTTTGATGCGGGAGTACCTGTGGAATTAGTCCTCCCATACAAAGAGCAGATTGATACTATTGTCCTGACCCATGGACATTTTGACCACACGGCAAACATTGCGGAAATCGCAAAAATCTGTAATGCAACCGTTTTCATCGGCAAATATGACCTGCCGCTTTTGGCAGAAGCAGGACTCTGTCTCTCGAACCATTTCGGAGAGCCAGCCCCGAATTATCAGGCAGAAACCCTGAATGACGGGGACATAGTTGGAGAATTTGTGGTGTATCACACACCGGGACACACACACGGAAGTATCTGTCTATTCAGAGAATCTGACGGAGCTCTGATTGCAGGAGATACGATTTTCCCGAACGGGTCATTCGGGCGATCCGACCTCCCGACAGGAAACCATGCGGAGCTGGTCTGCTCAATTAACCGGTTGGCAGAGCTTCCCGTACAGTCACTCTGGTGCGGGCATGATCTACCTGTAGTAAAAGATGCTAAACGCCACGTCCTTTTATCCCAATACGAAGTGCCGCGATATGGATAAAGGCGTATACTGCCTGATTCTTTCATGCAGAAAAACCTGCACTATATTAATCGGGGCACTTGGCAAGAGAGAATTTCAGGAGGGACGGTACATCTATGTTGGCTCGGCTCTTGGTTCCGGCGGGCTTTCGCGTGTTACCCGCCATATTAGATTTTTTCACGAGCATTACCGAAAACCCAAATGGCATATTGATTACCTCATGGCAGCCGGGGAGATGATACTCACGGAAGTAATCTGTGCAAAAACAGAGGAAAAACTCGAGTGCATCCTTGCAAAAAACATAGGAGGCGCAGGTATCAAAAACTTCGGATGCTCGGATTGTTTCTGCGGGACGCATCTCTTCTACCGGGAAAATCTGCCAACAGCGGAAGTCACGCAGGCTTTTCAAAAAACAGGGCTTATACCAGTACATCATCTTGTCCATTGAGAGAGAAAATCTGGTTTATAATTGGGTTCCAAAAGAATCTGCCCGAAAATACAGAAGTATTTTTTCGGGTCATGAAAACTATTTATCTCTCTGCCCACAAATTGTAGATAACAAAAGATTCAGGTTTGCTATGAACAGAAATAATTTTCTTCGAATAATCCTTGCAGGATTAATTATATGTGTGCTGGTAATTTCCAGCGTGGGAACAGTATCCGCCGCAACGCAATCAACGTTTGTAATCACTGATTTCTCGATGTATCCGGAAACACTCATGCCCGGCGAATCCGGCATTGTAACGGTAACACTCGAAAACACCGGTACTACGTTCGCGCCGATTGATCAGATATACATCAAAGATGCTGACGGAATCACATCAACGGTAAGTCAGTATCAAAACCCGATTGGCGGAGTTGGCGCGGGCGACACGATTACGCTGTCTCTTCCGATTACCTCGGATGGGAAAACCGGTACATTCTACCCGGTTGTATATGTAGATTTTATAAATGCAGGTGACTACCTCAAATACCCGTTCCCCGTAATTGTTGATGATCAGAGTGTGGTAATTTCAGTCATCAGCCGCCCGGATGTCTTTGAAGCAGGCACGACACAGACAGTTGTTCTCTCAATAGGGAACCCGCGCACCAATGCTATCGAGGGTGTGCAGGTAAGTGCATCCGGAGAGGGCGTTACTTCCAAACAGACCTCGGTCTTCCTCGGAGAAATCGCAGAGAACAGCGCAGAAAACACTACATTAAGTGTTACCACCTCAGACGAGACATCTGAAGTCACCTTTGATGTAAAATACAGAAACGGAGCCACCTGGCACACAGAAAGCCTCACCGTTCCGCTTGAATCAGGAATCTCCAAGACCGGTGCTGAACTCATCATTAACAACTTTGAAGTGACGGAGAACTCCAACGGCTACTACACAATTATCGGTGATGTGAACAATGCAGGACTCACCACGGCAAAAACTCTCGTTGTAACATACGAAGGTGCAACCGAGGCAGGACCCTACACCTCATACGTTGTCGGATCCCTGGATGAAGACGGTCTTTCCGAGTTTGAACTCTCCTTCAAAGACCCGGTTGACGGTAAGATAACCTTGATCTTCTCCTACAAGGACACGAATGGAAATGTCTACACGGTAAAAGAAGGTGTTTCCGTGTATGATGTTGTTACAGGCTCTGAGAATTCGGGCGAAGCAAATCCGATAGCAACAATTCTGATTGTAATCGTCATACTTGTCATCCTTGCAGGCGGATTTGTTGCCTGGAAGAAAGGCAAAATATTTGCACGGAAGTAAGGAATGGATTCGATCCCTGTGGTCGAACTGCATGACGTCTCCAAAATCTATTCGATGCCGGCGGGCGACGTTCATGCACTAAACCATGTAAATTTCTCCATTCAGAAAGGAGAATTCGTGGCAATTATGGGACCGTCAGGTTCTGGCAAATCGACATTGATGAACATGATTGGCTGCCTTGACGTGCCTACCTCCGGGATTATTAAAATTGACGGAAAGTCAACGTCCGATATGACGGATGATGAACTCACCATCCATAGAAGAGACAATATCGGATTCATATTCCAGAAATATAATCTGATCAGTCTCCTTACAGCATACGAAAACGTTGAGTATCCGCTGATTTTGAAATACGGACACCATGACACTACAACCCGTACCGCAGACCTCCTAAGAATGGTCGGACTGACGGATGCACAGATGCAGCATACTCCATATGAACTCTCCGGCGGTCAGCAGCAGAGAGTATCGATAGCGCGTGCTCTCGCCAACGATCCAAAATTTCTCTTATGTGATGAACCTACCGGGAACCTTGATTCCAAAATGAGTACTCAGATTATGGAGCTCTTAAAAGATCTGCATTCCAAAGGAAGAACGATCGTCATGGTTACGCATAATCCGGTGACAGCCGAGTATGCCGACCATATCGTGATTATCAGGGACGGTGTAATTGTCGATGAGTAAGGAAAGCAAAACACTCTGGCAGAAAATCTACTCACCGATGGTTCTCTCCCTTGCTACGAGAAACCTGAAACTCAACAAATTCCGGACTATTCTCTCGATGATCGGTATCGTCATTGGTGTTTTTGCCATTTGTGCGATGGGGATGATCGGTGCAGGATTCACCGAGGAGATGAACTCGATGATTTCAGATACAGCGGATACTCTGACAATATCCCCAATCGGAGAAAAAATCATTGATGGAACTACTACCACTGGTCTTTCCGAAAAAGATTTAAGAGATATTGAATCGGCCGTAAAATCTGTTACAAACGGGTTTGATATGATACCGATGTATTCTTCAACGAAATATATTTACATTGGAGATGAAACCACGATGGCTACGATATCCGGAATGGATGATAATGATATCAACAAACTCGTGACACTGACCGAAGGAACCCTTCCCCGCGGATCAACCAATGTGATTGTAGGGGAGACGTTTGCCGAAGATAATGATCTCCGTATCGGCAGCCGGATTACCCTGCTTACTTCAACCGGACAGGAAGTTACATGCAGGGTTGTAGGTATTATGGAAAATACCGGAATGTTTTCCCTGGGTTTTTCCACAGATACCGCAGTCGTCGGATCCATCGAATGGTACACTGCACTTGTCGGGGATAATCATGGTCTCTATGACAACGTGATTGTCAGGGCATATGACCCAACAGAACTGAGCGCTATTGACGCAGCAATCGAGAAAAAGATGAATGGTAAGGAGGATAAAGACTCTGATGATACTGTTTACATACTGAACTCGTATGAGGTCATGAAAGTCTTCGATGATATTATGTCCATGTCTGCTATCTTCACCACCATTATCAGCGGTATTTCCCTTCTGGTCGCAGCAGTGGCCATCACAAATGTGATGCTGATGAGTGTAAAGGAGCGGACCAGAGAGGTGGGTATTCTCCGGAGTATCGGAACTTTCCGAAGTCAGATTATGCAGATGTTCCTCTACGAGGCAGGGCTAATCGGTCTGATTGGATCAATCATCGGAACTGCTCTAGCACTGATAGCATGTCCAGTGTTCCTTTATGGGATGATTGGATCAGCCGAAGCCATGCTTACAGTAAGTGTCCTGATATATGTTCCAATTGGTATTGTGATTGGTCTTATCGTCTGCCTCATATCCGGTCTGTATCCGGCATGGAAAGCGGCGAATCTCAACCCGGTTGAAGCAATGTCAACCGACTAATTTTTTTAATATCCGGCCAACTATTTTTTTGCACGTACACTTTTACACTAACCTCGAAAAGGTCAGGAAGTAGCGAAGAAGTGTATGCACGAACAGATTACATTATTAAAAAAACGTGAGAGACTTTATCAGAGCGAATCGCCGACTTTCAGATAGTGCCCGTTCACAATTTCATAACCCGGCATCTCACGTTTTCCTTCAGGCTTTGCCATAAGAATACAAAGAGCACCATCTCCGGTCATCACGACAGGTCCCTTCTTTTTCACCACATCAACGACCGTACCAGGTACACCGGAATACTCTCCGGCGATTTTTTCACTCCGGTAAATCTTCAGAAGCTTACCGTCCGGCAGTTTTGTATTTGCCCCGGGAACTGGGGAGAGACCCCGAATTCGGTTGTGAACCACGCTCGCAGGTAACGACCAGTCAATCACGCACTCTTCTTTGGAAATCGAGGGAGCAAAGGTTACCTTCTGCTCATCCTGCAGGATTCTCATAACACGCCCCGATTCAATCATATCAAGAGCCTCGACCAAAGCTTCAGCTCCAAGGTCGGCCAGACGATCATGTACTTCGCCGAATGTTTCATCTTCTCCAAGAGGAATCGACTTCGATAAAATGACATCTCCTGCATCGAGTTTCGCCGTCACGTACATAATCGAGACGCCGCCCTCTTTATCTCCATTCAGAACAGCGTACTGCATCGGAGCCGCTCCCCGATATTTCGGGAGAAGCGAACCATGGATATTTATCGTGTTATATTTTGGGAGATTGATGATTGAATCCGGAATCATCATTCCAAAAGCGACAACGATGGTAATATCGGGGGAGAGAGCTTTCAGCTCCCCGAATAGAGCAGGGTCCTTCATGTTTTCAGGCTGGAAGACCGGGATGCCCTGCTCAAGTGCAAATGTCTTCACCGGAGAGAATACAATTTTATTTCCCCGGCGGTTCGGCTTGTCGGTCCTTGTCAGAATTCCGACAATTTCGTGTTTTGCATAGACCGCACGAAGAGCCGGGAGAGCATACTCCGGCGTCCCCATAAACAGAACCCGCATCTTATGCCTCCTTGACTTTCAGTTCCTCAAGCTGTTTTGCAATGATTTTTTTTGCGATGGGGCTGATTTTCTCGACAAAGAGAATCCCATCCAGGTGGTCATACTCATGCTGAAAGACGCGGGCCGGATAATCTTTGAGTTCCTCCTCTATTTTTTCGCCGGCGTCGTTCATGTATCTGACCGTAATTCTCCGGGGACGGCGGACGTTTTTGTGAATCCCGGGAACTGAAAGACAACCTTCTTCCATCTCGACAAGAGCATTCCCGAATTTCAGAATTTCCGGGTTTATGACTTTACGGAGTTTCTCTCCGGCACACATCACAAAGAACCGCTTGGAAATTCCAACCTGCGGTGCCGCAAGACCGACTCCCTGACTTTCTTTCATCAGCGGAACCATCTCATCAAGAGTGGCTAATAGCTCGGGAGTTATTGTATCGACGGGTCCGGCAACTTTCGAGAGTACTGCTTTTCCATATATCTGTATCTCCATTGTATCTGTATCTCCGTTGGTTATACTATTGGATTTTTTTATTGAAGAATATGACTATAATAATATGGGTATCTCCTCAGAACAAATGACCCTCTATTCTTTACCCAATCCCAAAATCAGGATGATTTAAAGATGAAATGAGGTGTTCCCGGAATATTGTTCAGGTGATGACTCAATAAGTATGCCCTGATAATGACTCCCGTTGTATTTCCTGAGATATCATGCGCATATCAGGTATTTTCAGTAAGCTCCCGATTGCCGGAAAAAGATTACCACTGATTATAAAACACAACCCGCGATACATATCGCACAAACTCCCGGAAAAACAATAATTACAGAATATTACATGATAATAAAAAATGCGGGACAAATCCCATAAAATGATGTGTTAGGACATTGCTGTCCGAACAGTATTAGTACCGGTTGTTACGTGGGGTCCGGTGTTTAGGAAGGCATTCCTGACAGTAAACTGGTCTGCCTTCTGTTGGTTTGAACGGAACCTCGCATTCTTTTCCACAGTCTGAGCAGACTGTTTTTGTCATTTCGCGGGGGCCGTCATTAAACTGGCGTGATCCGCCAAAGCTTGTATTTCTTCTTTCCATGATAGGATTT
>Ga0172378_10006462_pt1 | contig 10957 bp, 6 predicted proteins | sample GrowelOW332metaG_FD_119755 | JGI IMG/M metagenome (GOLD analysis project Ga0172378, IMG submission 119755) | Groundwater microbial communities from an aquifer near a municipal landfill in Southern Ontario, Canada - Pumphouse #3_1 metaG | ecosystem: Environmental > Aquatic > Deep subsurface >... | reverse complement strand
GTATTTGAACTTTTATACAAAAGATGCAAATACGATCGAGGATATAGTTCAGGCTGTTTTTCTAAAGCTTTGGGAGAACAAGGATGTTCTGGAAGTTTCACAATTCAAGGCTTATTTGTTTCGTTCTGTCAGAAACAGGATTCTGAACCTGCAGCGGGATGAGCAAAACAGATATAAATTATTGGAAAAATGGTTTGAAGAACAGCAATATGAAAAAAGCAATGAAAATGATGCCTTTCGTATAGATGAACTTATTCAGATAGCCCAGAATGCCATTAAAACCCTTCCTCCCAGATGCCGGGAGATCTTTCTTCTGTCCAAAACAGAAAATCTCACCTATAAACAGATAGCAGAACAAAAGCAACTGTCCGTAAAAACCGTAGAAAATCAGATGGGCATAGCCTTAAAGAAAATCCGGGAATATTTGTTGACAAATGTAAAGTATCAGTATTCTTATTTGCTGATACTGATGGATGTGTTTAGGAATTGAACTCCATAAGGACTTATTTTTATTTTATCTGTAACCTATACTGAAAAAGCGATGCCTTCTTAGAGGTATTTTGTTGATTTTGAGGTATACCGCGGTAAGTAACCAATATTTTTAGATTATATACTAGGGAATCAGTCCACTCATTCGTTATTATGATATGGAGTAATAAACGCATCTCGTTTCATTGCTATGATAAAATAATCGAAATATGGATAAATATGTTTTATATAAGTTCTTTGATGGTACAGCCAGTCTTGAAGAAGAGATGAAGGTTCGGAAATGGATGGAAGAATCGGATGATAACCGAAAGGCTTTTTTTAAAGAAAGAAAATTATTCGAAGCGCTATCCTTGAATGTAAATAAAAAACTCATTGAAAAACCCCGGAAAATTAAGTTTATTCCATGGAATAATGTCTTTATAAAAGTTGCAGCTGCAGTTGCAATTATCATATCCGTTGGTTTTTATGTAAAAAATAATTTTATAGCGAAAGACACCCTTTTAACTGCTAAAAACTCAGTTTCGGTACCTTTAGGGCAAAGGGTTAAACTTATTCTGCCCGATGGCTCGGTCGTATGGCTTAATTCACAGACGAATTTTCAGTATCCTTCAGTATTTGCAAATAACCAAAGAGAAGTCAGCCTGGATGGGGAAGCTTATTTTGAAGTGAAAGGCAATAAAAAATGCCCTTTTATCGTATCTACATCCAAAGGTAAAGTTCGTGTTACAGGTACAAAATTTAATGTATTGGCATATTCTGACAATGAAAGTTTTGAAACATCATTAATGGAAGGAAGAGTTGAAGTTATGCCGGAAAATATTTCTTTAAATAAGGTGGTACTGAAACCAAATCAGAAAAGTATACTTAAAAATAATAAACTATTGATAGATACTATTTCTGATGGCAGCGACTATCTATGGAGGGATGGCCTTATTGCCTTCAAGGACAAAACATTATTGGATATCCTTGGCAAATTGGAAAAGGGTTTTGGCGTAAAAATAATGGTATTGGGAAATAAGAGCGCTCTATCTAAAAAGACATATACCGGCAAATTCTTAATATCCGATGGCGTTAATTACTCCTTAAATGTATTGCAAAAAGATATTGGTTTTAAATACCATCGCGATAATGAGAGCCAAATAATCTATATAAATAAATGAAGAATATGGCATAAGTTTATAATTAAAAAGCCGATGAATGCGACCACATCCATCGGCTGTAAATAAATTAACACAATCGGAAATAACTGTATTAACCATAACCCTGCTAATCTATGAAAAAAAACGATTTGAATGGTATTGTTTTAACTAAAAAAATACATTTTAAAAGTAAATTAAGAAATACAAGCGTTGGACTCCTTGTTTTGTTTACAGGTGTGTTTTGTTTTATGGCTCAATCTGTTAATGCTCAGAACTCTAAAGTCAGCATTTCAAGAAGCAATGTTAAGCTGAGCGAAATCATTAAAGAAATAGAACAACATACGAAATATTTATTCATCTACGACAACCAGGTAAATGTTGATCAGATTGTAACTGTACGCGTAAAAAACGAATCTGTTTCTAATGTGTTGAATACATTATTAGAAAAACTAAAACTGAAATACGTTCTGGAAGGGAATCACATTATTCTTTCAGTGAGTGACGGCACAAAAAAAAAGGAAGAACTCCAACCTCCCCAAAAGCAGGTTCAAAAAAGAATATCCGGTAAGGTTCTGGATTTAAACGGAGAACCGATTATTGGTGTAAATATCTTTGAAACAGGTAACGCAAATAATGGCACCATCACAAGTACCGATGGGCAATTTACAATGAATGTGGGAGAAAATGCCATTATCCGTGTTTCTTACATTGGGTATATTGAACAAAAAATAAATACAACCGGCCAAACGTTGTTCCGGGTTTTGATGCAAGAAGATTTAGCAAAGCTCGATGAAGTCGTGGTTGTAGGTTACGGAACCCAAAAAAAAATAAATTTAACAGGCGCTGTCAATCAGATTTCTGCGGATAAATTAATTGACAGACCTGTTACTAAAATCACATCAGCCCTGCAAGGCCTTGTCCCGAATCTGGCAATAAATTTTAGCGGTGGAACTCCGGGACAAATGGGGGAGTTGAACATTAGAGGTTATACTTCAATTAACGGAGGTTCTCCTCTTGTTTTAATCGATGGTATTCCGGGAACACTCGACCGGCTCTCACCGGAAGAAGTTCAGACTATTACCGTATTGAAAGATGCCTCTTCTGCTGCAATATATGGTGCACGAGCTGCATTCGGCGTTATTTTAATAACGACGAAGGACGGAACCTCAAGCAAAACGAAAGTCAGTTATAATACCAACATCGCATTTTCAACCCCGACAATTTGTACCGATTTTATTACTACCGGTTACGATTGGATGAAATTGAATGATGCGTCTTCTGCATATATGGGTGGCTATTCCGGTTATACTGATGAAGATATGTATCAATTGTATTTGAGGAAAAACGATAAGGTGATGAATCCTGAAAGACCATGGATTACAATCCAAAACCGAAACGGGCGCGATCAATATGTCTATTATGGTAATTATGACTGGTGGAATTTTTTATTTAAAAAGTGGCAATTCAGCGAAAATCACAATATAAATATATCCGGCGGTAATGAGAAAGTTAATTTTATGTTGAATGGGAACTTTAAATTAGCTGACGGCATTATGAAAATTCATGGTGACCAATTCCAATCAGCCGCTTTAAGAAGTAAAATTAATGCACAAATTTATAGTTGGTTAAAAATTTCCAATAATACCAATTTATTTCATTCTTCATACGACTATACTGGTAGAGAGGGAGGTGGAAACGCGAATTTCACCAACATGACGGTTCATGCTTCTCCGGCCTATTCGCCAATCAATCCCGATGGTACGCCTACTTACAAATCGGGGCTGAATAGTTACGCCATAGGGGATGGAACGTATCCTTTGTTCTATGAGGGAAATTCTAAAGGTGCCGATAGAAAATACGAGATTAATTCCACATCCGAAGTTGTTATTACTCCTTTCAAGGATTTTAATATCGTGGGAAATTATTCTTATAATTTTTATTTTTCTCCTAACTTTTACAGGCAAGAGCCTGCATCCTATTCCTTATACCCTGGTATAATCGAACCAACTCCCAATTACAATATTGACCAGCTTAAAGAAAGGATGTTGTTCAATCAGGTTCATGTAATTAATATTTTCGGAAATTACTCCAAGTCGATCAATGACCACCATGCAAAGTTGACTGCCGGATTTAATCAGGAAGTGCATTATGACAAGACAATGACAGGGCAACGTGACAATCTGCTTTCTGAAAATTTAAATGACCTTAATCTGGGTACAGGAGTGCAAGAAGTGGGAGGCAGCTCAAGTTCATACGCTCTTAGAGGTGTTTTTTATCGGTTGAACTATGATTATAAGGGAAAGTATTTGTTTGAAACAAACGGCAGGTATGATGGAACTTCACGTTTCCCAAAGAACCGTCGTTTCGGCTATTTCCCATCCGTTTCAGCGGGTTGGCGTATCAGTGAAGAAAACTTTTTCTCTGGTCTTAACAAAGTAGTCAGCAATTTTAAAATCAGGGCCTCCTATGGTTCATTGGGAAACCAGGCAATCAGTAGCCCCTATCCGTATATTTCAACGATGAATCCCTCTACTTTATCCTATATACAAAATGGAGAAAAAATAGAGTCTATATCTACACCTGCACCAATTTCAAATGAATTGACATGGGAAAAAGTGACTTCAGCAAACGTGGGTGTAGACTTGTCATTATTTAAAAACAAGCTGGAGTTTTGTTTTGATCGTTATGTTCGTACAACAACCGGGATGGTTGATAAAGGCGTGAAGCTGCCAAATGTTTTTGGCGCGACTGAACCGGAGATTAATACGGCAGACCTAAAGACGCAGGGATTTGAACTGTCCGTTGGATGGAATGATTCTTTTACCATGCTCCACAAGAAACTTTCTTATAGTGCGAGTTTCATGCTCAGCGACAACTATGCTTACATCACAAAGATCAACAATCCGACCAAGCTGATAACCACCAATTACGAAGGCAAAAGAATCGGCGAAATCTGGGGGTATACAACCGATGGCTATTTTAAAACGGATGCTGAAGCGAAAACTTATCCAATCAATCAAGTTTGGCTGAACCGTATTATGGAATCCAATGACATCCCTTTAGCCGCTGGTGATCTGAGATTTGTTGATTTAGACGGTGATGGGAAAATCACAGCAGGACAAAATACGGTTGATGATCCCGGCGACCAAAAAATAATCGGAAATTCAACACCCAGGTTTTCTTATGGATTGAATTTGAGTGCCGATTGGAATCATTTTGATTTTTCCGTGTTTTTCCAGGGTATTGGACGAATGGATTGGTATCCCGGATCAAAAGCAGATCGTTTCTGGGGACCATTCTCAAGGCCCTACAGTTCTTTTATCCCCGAAAATTTCGAATCGTTAATCTGGTCTGAAAACAATCCCGATGCTTACTTTCCCCGTCTTTTTACCTATAAAGCTCTTAATGCAAGAAATGAACTTTGTGAGGCAAACAATAAATACCTACAGAGCCTGGCCTATTTAAGGCTCAAAAATATTATGATCGGTTACACTTTGCCTAATTCGTTAACAAGTAAATTAAAAATCAGTAAGCTCAGAATCTTTCTCAATGCTGAAAACGCGTTAACATGGACTGCATTGGAAACCAAATATATTGATCCGGAACAAGCTATGGCTGAAGGGGATGCGCGGACATATCCATTTAGTAAAACCTATTCTTTTGGTGTAAATATGACATTCTAAAAACGACTGTTTAGAATAAACGAACAATCATTTGGCGACTTAAATAGAAGACGGTATCGAATGCCTGAATGTTAAAATAAAAAATAATGAGATGAAAAAAATGCAAAAATATATTATTTATACAGCATGTGTATGTCTGTTGTTTGGGTGCAATGATAGCTTTCTGGAAAGATACCCCACCGACAAATTGTCCCCTCAAACATTCTTTGTAAATGAAAACGATTTTAAGGTTTATACAAATGCCTTTTATCCAATGTTACCTACGGCAACTGATATTTTTAGACAAGAACATGCTGATAATATTGTTTCAAATACCAAATCAAGCGAAGTTTGGGGCAATAGATTGGTTCCGACAACGGATCCTGATTGGGATTGGGCTAAATTGAGAAAGATTAATTTTTTATTAACCAACCAAAACGCTCTGTCATTTAAAAAGGCCACAATACGAGACCAGTATTTTGGTCTTGCAAGATTTTTTCGTGCCCTGTTTTATTTTGACAAGGTTAAAAGATATGGTGATGTGCCTTGGTATTCTGTCGTTATTGAAACCGATGACAAAGAAAACCTCATGAAACCAAGAGACTCCAGGGTACTTGTGATGGACTCTGTTTTGGCCGACCTTAATTTTGCAATTGCAAAGTTAAGTACGGATAAAAATATGGAGCTTATCACTAAATGGACAGCTTTAGCATTAAAATCAAGAGTCTGTTTGTTTGAAGGAACATTCCGAAAATATCATACGGAGTTCAATTTGCCTGATGCCGACAGGTTTTTGCAAGAAGCCGTTTCTGCTTCCGAAGAACTTATAAAAAGTAAGAAATTCAGTATTTATAACAAAACAACGGGCCCATCGGGAAAACCTTATCAGGATTTATTTGCTTCAATGAAGGCAGACGATGTCGCTGAAGAAATAATACTGACAAGAAGATATAGTAATGAATTGAATATTAAGCATGGAGTACAGTTCTATCTGACTTCTAAAACATCAGGCAAACCCGGGATAGAAAAAAGATTTATCGACAGTTATCTGATGATTGACGGTACGCCATTCACAAACAAAACCGGATATGATACGCTGTCTTTTATTGATGAGGTTAAGAACAGGGATCCAAGACTTGCTCAGACGATCAGAACTCCGGGATATCATCGTATTGGTGATACAAGGATTCTGGCACCTGATTTTAGTGCTTGCATGACAGGCTATCAAATAATTAAGTATCTGAATACATCGACTTACGATGGTCCTGAACAATCGTTTCAGGATATGCATCTGTTCAGATATGCCGAAGTCCTGCTAAATTATGCAGAAGCAAAAGCCGAATCAGGCACCTTAACCCAATCTGATATTGATATTTCCATCAAATTGATTCGCGACCGCGTGGGGATGCCAAATCTCAATATCGCCAATGCCAATGCTGCTCCCGATTCTTATCAGTCATCCTTATATACGCATGTATCAGGAGTCAATAAGGGTGTTATACTGGAAATACGAAGGGAAAGAAGAATTGAACTTGTAATGGAGGGAAACAACCGTTGGGATGATTTAATGAGATGGAAAGAAGGACATCTTCTGGCTGATGAATTTAAAGGCATTTATTTCAGAGGCATTGGTGACTATGATTTAGATGGTAATGGTTCTATAGATGTTGAAGTGTATGAGGGAGAAAATCCTCCGTCATCAAATTCTTCAAATATATCTTACATTCCTGTAAATAGTTTGTCAGATAATGCAAAAGGAAATTATCTTCCCCACAAAGGGTCACCTAAAGTTTTTGATGAAAATAAAGACTATTTGTATCCGCTGCCGGTTGAAGACAGAGTTTTAAATCCCAATTTGACACAAAACCCAGGTTGGCCCAATAATTAGAAAATCAAAAAACAAACAGGCTATCTCATGAAAAGAAATATTTATTTTTTTATTGTTTTTTCAGTTTTAAGTTGCTCCTGTAATACGGCAGTTTATATACCCACGGATGTCGTGGATCTGAATAATAATCACGATCTCCCTTCAAATGACAGTGATTCGTTGTTGAAGGAAATAAAAGTATTGACATACAATATTCACTTTTGCAGTCCTCCTGCTAAGCCGGAAACTTATGATATCGAAGGCATTGCAGCTGTTATAAACAGAATTAATCCAGATGTGGTATTTATGCAGGAAGTAGATAAAAAGACAGGCATCAACAATTGCTTTTTAGATCAAAGTGAAGAAATAAGAAAACTGACGAAGATGAATGCTCAGTATTTTTCTGAGAGGGTTCGTGGTAAGGGCTTTTTTGGAACTACCATTCTGAGCAAGTATCCACTTAAAAATCCCAAAACCTATCCTCTTGTTAAATTGGATCCCTCCTATGCACAAAGGGCACTTGGAACGATTCTTGTGGATTTGCCCGGTAAAGATTCAATCGTGTTATCGACTACTCATTTAGAGGTATTTAGTGCAGATAACAGGTATGAACAATTGAAGGAAATTTTAAATATCTTACCGTTTGCAGAAGCGACACCTATTGTTTTTGGAGGTGATTTCAATACCAGACCGACAGATACCAGATTCTTTGGTTTATTTGAAGAATATTTTACCCGTACGTGTCCGGGAACTGATTCTCCTGCAACTTATGATAATCCGACACAGGTAATAGTCATTGATCATGTCGGTTTTCATCCCAAAAATGCATTTAATGTAAAATCGTATGAAGTATGGAGCAAAGAAAAGGCTTCTGATCACTTTCCGGTGGTATCTATATTAGAGTTCAACAGATAAATAATAGAGTCATGAAAAGTATAAAACAATTTTTTTTATTTGCTTTATTAACAACTCCACTGGTTTTCTTTGGTTGTAATGAAGGCAATATGTCCAACTCCTCAGGCCCTTCGATCATTATAGACAGCGAAGATATTTCGTTTGACGGGTTAAACGAAGGAGATACAATCCAAATCCCCATTGTCGTGAAGTCGGATCATGGAATAAAACGAACCGCTTATTTTTTAATGAATGAAACACCCAACGGTATTGTTTCCGATGAACCTGTTTATCTGGACAATGTAACTTATCCAAAAGAAATAAGAGAAGAATTGAAAATACCTGTTATTTATAATGCAAAAGAATTGGTAATCATCTCTTTTGATAGCAGAAATAAAAGTTCTGAGTTGCATTTTAAATTTAATGATATTAGAAGAATCCCTCAGATCATTTTTAAAGATTCAGTCAAATACAGAGAGTCTGTATTTGAAAATAAGAACTTTACTGTTTCAGGACGTATCACTTCGGAATACGATTTAAAAAAAGTCACCGTTTCAACGGTTGTTAATAATGTTGTTTCCGAAGAACGTCTTTTGACTCTTCAGGGACAGAATTTCACTTCAAGTGTATTGGTTGTTAAAGGTCTTTCGGGTATTGTCATCAAGGCACAAAACATTTATGACGGCATGACGGTAGATACTTTTAAAATAGGTTCTGTTGTTGATGATGCTGTAAATATTGTCATGAAGGGAGGAATCTCAAGTCTGCAGAATTTCTTTGTTGATGAAACAAATATTTACCAAGGCACAATAGTTTCGGGATCAAATGTCAGAAAACTGACCTATCGTGTTAAGAAAAGTGGTGTGTATGGTGCTGAAATACCCATAACTTCGGGTGCAACTTTGGATGAGTTTGATTTTAACCTGGCAATCAGGGGTGAATATGGGATGGAAAGTGTAAGAATAACGGGCGAAAATGAAAATAATAAGATATCATCCCTCGAACTATCAATACCAAAAGTGGAAGCTCATGTTTTATATTTTAAAGATGTCAAGCTTACAACTAAAATTGGTCAGGGATTGAAAAACTGGTTCTCTTGTTATTTGGAACCTCATGTTTTTGATCAGCAAGCGGCCATGCAAAATCAAGAAATGATGGATTTTGTTTGTGCAGTTTACGACAATAGTCAGGTATGCTTATTATCTCCGCATGTCTTTAATTCAAGTACCCTCTATAATGCAGCCATTACTCCGTACATGCAAGGTTTTACTCAGGCAAACTATTGTTTAATAACAGCTAATAGAAATTCAATCACGTTCGATTCCTTTGACGGCATATCAACAGAGGAAGGCTTGAAAGACTTCATCGACAAGAAAATAGTTGGTACAGAAAATTATAATGTTTATACAGCAGCCCGGGGAACCAATAGGGAATTGGTTCCAGGCAAAGGGATGGTTTATGCTTGGGGACCTTCTTCCGGTAATCATAAAGCTTTTGGACTGATTATTGTTAAAGCGGCTTCTTTTGAAAATGGAGTGGGGAATGTAACTTTAGATATTAAAGTTCCCCGGGCTGATAACAGAACACTATACAATGCTTCTGCAAGAGTATACCCATAATTTAAAGATTTATTCAGGGCTATTAAATAGAAGATAGCCCTGAATAAATAAGTTGAGGACAAATACGTTTTTTTAATATTGAATGATTGACACTTAATTTATTAATCTCTTAAATTTAAAGATTATGGAAAGAAGATCTTTACTCTTTTTACTGTTTTCAATCGCTTTAATTTCTACTATTTCAGCGACAAACATTACAGTTACAAACAATTTATCTTCAGGTGCAGGCTCTTTTACCGACGCCATTGCATCAGCTGTTGATAATGATGCGATTTATTTTGAATTCGAAGGGAGTAATGAAATCCTGTTGACTGGTGAAATCACAATGAAGAGCGTTGCAATCAACGGGACGAATACACTCAATGGTTCCAGGGTGATATTAAAACAAACCACTGCGAGCAAGAGTATTATGATTGTTAATGCCGGTGTCAGTGTCAGTTTGTCAAACCTGATATTCGATGGGAAAGACGGTGCACAAAAATTAGCAATTACCGCTGCAAACGGCTCGACCTTAAACATTGACAAATGTATTTTCAGAAACATCAATTCAGGAACGGATAACGGTGCTGCCGGTCGCCTTCAGGGGGTCGCCAACATAACCAATACCTTGTTTGAGAACAATACTTGTGCAGGTAGTTATGGTGGTGGGGCGTTGTGTATTTATAACTCTGCTGATATAAATATAGACAAGTGCACCTTTGTTGGTAATTCATCAACAGGAGCCGCCAATAGGGGCGGAGGCGCCATTGTGGCCAGGGGCACACAATCTGTCCCGTGTAATGTAAAAATTTCAAATTCAACTTTTTTCAACAACCTTTCGACGAATACAGGAGGTGCCATACTGGCATCCGTTCAGAGCAGCAGCAATTATACCGTGAATCTGACTGCCGTTAATTGCACGTTTGCAGGCAATCAGGGTAATGGTGCCATCAGTGCCCTTACCACCTCAAAAGGGATATCCAACATCTATCTTGTCAATTCAATTGTTCTCAACAATGTTGATGCCGGTGGCGCATACTCTGATCTGTATGCAGGCCTTGGAGCCACTGCGGATCCAGCTGCATCCGTACTTATTGAGCCGCATTATGTGATTTATTCGGTCGCCTCAGAATCTATTGTGACTACCGGAGGGAATTGCATTCAGGTGGCTGATCCTTCGGCCGCCAACATCTTTAAAGAGCTTGAAACCTTTGCTACAGATAAGAAACGTCCCGTGCTTTCTGTTTCAGGAGATCAAAAGGTTGCCATGATTTCTTCAGCAAGCATCGCTAAGAATGCCGGTATTGC
>Ga0172378_10006461_pt1 | contig 10958 bp, 6 predicted proteins | sample GrowelOW332metaG_FD_119755 | JGI IMG/M metagenome (GOLD analysis project Ga0172378, IMG submission 119755) | Groundwater microbial communities from an aquifer near a municipal landfill in Southern Ontario, Canada - Pumphouse #3_1 metaG | ecosystem: Environmental > Aquatic > Deep subsurface >... | reverse complement strand
GATGACAAAACCTATGAATTCAATCTTTCTAGCACTACTGGAACTGACTTAGAAGTCATGGTACCCGCTATTGATTATGATGTGAATTATATGAATAGAGGATTCAGTAACATTACCGATGATGACTTTGGATTCACTTATTACAATCAAACTGTCAATAATGCTACTTTTAACTGGGGAATCATAGGAAACAACTCAGTTGTTCAAAACGTATTTGCAAGCTTTGGCATCTGTGGCAGTTCCTTTACTCTTTCCAATGTTTCCTGCACTCCATATGGGGTTCTCTTTGGAATTTCCGATGATGTGGTTTACTGCCTTCCGATGATTGCTGTCAATAGTTCTTATCTTTCTTATTTCTATCCTTATGCTATTACTGATGTCGGTCAGACGAATATCGGCATCCTAGAAACTTACGTTAAGAATAAACAATCACCGATTGTTGCCTCTAGGTTAGAAATGACTCAGTTCTATACGACTGCGACAACCCTTTTAGAGGCTAAGAATTACACTGTCCATATTGATGCTAAATGGGTCAATGATTTGACTGGAAGCGAAGTTACTATGACTGATCCTAAATATGTTATTAACGGTGACACCAAGTTCACTGAGACTGCTTTCCTTAATGATAAATACAACCGTCTGTCTGTAGGTTCTAATTATTTCTATACTCATGGCGGTTATCTTTATAAAACCAGTGATGAAACTGTTTATTCCTATTCGGCCTCATTAAACAGCCAAGGAAATGGCTATGTAAAGAACAGTTATAAGTTAGGTAAAAGCAATAGTTCCGCTTCCGTCTATGATGTCTCTGATGTTAAACATTATTTTGCAACTGTTTATTTTGGAAAAACGACTTTTGGTAAATCTTCAGCTATAAATTTAGGAGGCAACCGTTTTAAGGTTTTGCCGACTTCTTCATATAACATTAACATATGGTATTACATGTATCGTCTTTTCTTCAGACACGTCGTTAATCCTCTTACTAGCGATTCTTATTGGACTAGCATGGCAAACTATATTTCTGCTAACCTTCATCCTTATTTAGTCATTTCATATGATGTTGATAGCAATACCATTGGTGCTACTATGAAAATTACGATTCCCAAGGGAGCTAACGATACTGAATTTGCTTCTTCCTCCTGCTCTTTGACAGCCAAAGCAACCTTTTCTGATATGGGCTCCACTTCCATCACTGGATTGGAATCCTTGCTATAAAGAGGTAACAGAACATGAAAACAAAAATTAAATCAGTTGCTTTATTAAGCTTAGCGGCTTTATCACTTGTGTCTTTGATGGGCTGTGATTCAAAGACCGCTTCTGTTTCCGATAACAACGTTAAGACGGCTGTAACTAACGAAAAAGGCCGTAGCATTGTTCAGACTAAGGAAATCACAGGTGCCAAAGTCGGAGATGTCATTGACATCTCCAATTACGTTGAGGTTATTCATGGTGCTTTAGAAGACAATGACAGTTATGCCGATCGTTCCTATACTTTAGATATCTATTCAGAAGATCGGGGCGTTGTCTTGGAAAAGACCTATGATGGTAAAAAGATCCACCAAGAAAGATATCAAGTCACTTGTGTAGCTCCAGGCAGAGCAACCGTTGAAATCAAGTCGCAGGGTGCTACTTTGATGATTAGTTTTGATGTCGCTAAGGATGAAACCGAAACCAAGATTTCCGATCTCTTAGGAAAAGTCACTAATCAGAATCTGATTGTTTCACAGCCTTATTATGATTCACAAGGAAATCTGGAAGGTGAGACTAGAAGCTATCATATTCAGAATGCTTCTTATTCTGAATTCAGCGGTCAAGGATATTACTATACCGATTCGACTTACTATGATATATCGGCTAAGGATAGCAAAACGACTCCTACTTTTACTGTTAATGCTTTAGTTACAGGCTCTGCTTTTAAGAATACGTTACAGGATGTTAATCAGTTGAACTTACGCAAATTACGTTATTATCCTCAATATAAGCAAGCTGGATATGCTTTTGATTATGCCTATATTCCGGGCTCCACTACTGATACTTATTTGGTTTCTTTGATGAATACTTATGGTATTCCTAAGACTGACAAAGTCATTACTTCCAGTCTATTAAGCTCGTATGTGACGACAGTCAGCATTGTCGGCTATGGATTAGGATACGATGATGAACAAAGCGCAATTGTCTTTTATCCAGCTGCTGTCTATTCCAGCAGCTACTACATTCTTTCTCCTTACTTTATCAAGGAAGCTGATTTAGGACAGGCTGCTATCAGTGGACTCACTGATTATTTAGCCACTAATCCTGAACTTCCGGTTCCTTCCACTGTTGATCAGCAGAATGCTTTAAAGAGCGCCATTGTCACGGCTACTGAATCTACTGTCAATTATACTTTGGTTTCAACTGGTCAGTTTGAAACTGAAAATGGGAGCAAGACTACTAATCCCGGAACGACAGTTTGTGGCAGTCTTGACGAATATGAGACAGCTACCAGAAAACTAACCAAGACCGGTCTTTTAACGGACCATTTTGATACTCTAGATCCTTTAGCTAAAGGCACTAAAGGCGGGTACTATGTTACTAAGGCTACGGATAAATCCTATTCGATGAGTCCCTATGTTTATACTTCTTATCACCTGGATGAGACCGGTAAGGCAGTGATTGATTATTTTTCTGGATATTCGAGCACTTCCGAAAAGACTTTATTCAATCGCTCTTCTTCTGATCATGATATTGGTTATTTCATCCCCCGTTCTTGCTTCTTCTTTACTCCTTTTTCTAACGGAACTTTCTATTATCAGTATTTTGCTTCTACTAACACCTACCGTTTGAATGGTACCTCCACCAGCAGTGCTTACTACAGCACGATTATGGAAATCTTCAATTTTATGACTTTCAACATTCTTAATTCTGATACTAACAGTCGTTTTGTGACTGCCACTAAGGATTGGAGAGCTTATCTAGCTATTACTTTTAATTCTAATCTTACTTCCTTTGCAATTGATGCTAAGGTTCCCTTTGACTTGAGTGATGGAACCACGGTTTATTATCACACCTATGGAACTTTAAGCGATATTGGTACAACTACTATTCCCGAGTTAGATGGACTCACTTACGATAAGGCTAAGGCTTAAAAGGAACAATTATCATGAAACAGAAATATATATCCTTAATACTAGTTTCTTTTCTCTCTTTCACTAGTTTAAGCGGCTGTCAGCAAAACACTTCCTCTACAAGCGAAGAATCCTCAATCAGTGCTTCATCTGCTGTTAGTGAAGATGACACCTTCACTTTAAAGACCGTTCCTGAACAGGCCATCAAATCCTATTTCAGTCTTAACGATTATGTTGAAGTAAAGGATGATCAGTCTTATTTCGTTCTTTCGGTAAGTGAAAACTTAGCTTATCGGGGCAAGACCATCTATGTTTTAGCTAGCGGAGCCTCCACTGTTACGATTGCTTTGGAGGATGATGAAAGTAAAACGGCCACTCTTTCTTTCAATGCTTTAGAAGCCGTCCAGATTAAATTGAATACAATCTTCAAAGTCTTAAAAGATAATTACACCTATACTTCTTATAAAATCAGCAATTCCTCCTGGACCGATAAGCTGGATTCCGATAAAGTTGATATACGGACTAAGGATTATTCGGCTGATTATTCCTCCACTGGCTATACCGGATTTGTCAAAGGAATTGATGATAATTACTATCATTATTCTATGACTGACTTCTATGGCAGCGGCTTGACCGTGGAATCAGGATCGTTTGGTAAGTATGGCTCTCAGAATTCTATCACTGCTTTGTCTTTGGATGTTTCCGACTTTACCTTGGAATATGATTCCAACAACAATCCTACCTTAGTCGGCTACGGAACACCTTCCGCTCTTAGCATGATCAGGACGATTGTTGGTTACAAGACTGGTATTCCTTACCAAGTCGGAGGGGCAGGAGCTTTAGTTGATACTTTACAGATTACTTTTGATTCTCAGAACAATCTGATCCTGAGAACTTATTGTCATTACACTAATGGCTTATTAGCTAGTTATCTGTTAGGTTATGGAGTTGTCTCAAATATCAATACAACTAAGAATGATGCGCTAGAAACCTATTTAGCAACCAAGACTCCAATTCTTCCAATGAAAATTTCTTCCGTCACTGACTTTATGAACAAGGCTTTGGCTTCCGACAATTACTACTGCCGTTTTCTTTTCAAATGGTATGATACCCATGTCAATGCCTTGAAACCATCGAAGCTACTGAAATGATGAAATCCACTTCCGCCAACTACACTACTTCTTTTACTGAAAATACCTATAAGAAGACAGTCTCAGCCTGGACTGAAGATGGCTATCAGGCTTCGACACCTACGGAATGTTATGTCAATAAAGGCGGCAAAGTGTATAACGTAGATGCTGCAAGCGTCGTTGATCCTGATACCAGTGCCGTCAGCTTTAATTATTCCTTAGGAGATGAAGTGACTGGCGAAACGGATTATCATGACATTAAGACTGTTCGAAAATTGTCTGATTATCTTTCTTCTGATATGTTCTTAAACGCCAACTTTGTGGATGGGAATGTCTTAGGCTCTTCATATTCAGATTTAGTTATCTATCCCACCAATGGGAATGACACTATCGCTAACGAGACCGCTAAAGTCTTAGATTCCCTCTATAAATTCGTAGGGGATGACTTTGCTACTTCCTTACGGGCTTCCGGAATCTTAGATGACGAGTTCGTTCAGGTCAATGTTGGTGATACTTCGATTCAATTCCTGATTTCCTTCAGTGTCTATGATAACACAGGGACAATAGTCAATCGTTATATTGGAAACCTTTTCATTCAGAATCTTGGTTCGACTACTACTGGATTCGACGACTTGGCTGATTAATTAAAGCTAATATAAGATTTAGATTAAAATATTTGAGATAAACAATAATTTTATCATTACCAACTTTAGTTAAATCGCATAAGAAGAGGGATACTGCCAATTGACAGTATCCCTTTTTCTATGATATAGAGTAGTTTAACCGGCGTAGCCGAATGTTACATCAATAGTAGTTTTCCCGGTATTGACGCAACCTTCTTGGTAAGTAAGTACTGTAGAGGTAGTATAAGTATTCTTCTTATTAGTGTAATCATATGCCCAATCAGAGAAAACTGTATATTTGGCGGTTGTGGAATCGCCGGAGATTTCATTCCATTTAGAATTCCAATAATCACCGGCTTTGCTGGCACGTGAATAAACGACAACATTAGGGCAATAATCAAAGATAGATAAAGTACCGTTCAAGGCATAAGTGACATTGCCATCTTCATCGGTTGTAGTTTTGAAAGAGCCTGACATTTCGAGTGTCGAAGGCAAAACGACTTTAGTTAAAGCAATATCATAATTGAAGGCAGAACCGCCAAGGCGTTTTACGCCTTCTGGGATGATTACTTCTTTCAAGTAGAGGTTAGCTTTGGTGCCATTGTAGTTGTTTCCTTGTGTACCATTGTCAAGCATGACAGGAGTATATCGACCATAAGAGTAATTGGCTAAGAAGTTCTTGCCAATCGTCTCACATTTGCTTCCGGAGGCAAAGGTTAAAGTCTTTAAATTGCAGGTACCGGCGAAAACACCATCTCCGATAGTGATTACTGAGGCCGGAATCTCGAAAGATTCTAAGAAAATGCAATTATTGAAGCAATCATATGGAAGTTCTTCATAAGTGCCGGAAATCTGGCAATTAGTGAGGTTACCATCACCATTGAAGATATCAGTACCCATGAATTCATCAACTCCAGTCAGACCATTGACTGTTACGAGGAAAGGAGAATTATAGAAAGCTTTGTTACCAATCTTCTTAATGGATGAGGGGAAGTTATAAGTGGTGATACTGGAATGCATATTAAGGGAGGTCATATTGCCAGCACAGCCACAGTGAGGAATGATTTCTGTTGGAATCTTATTGCCGGAGAAGTCGGTTTCAGCATTGACGGTTACCTCAGTCTTGGTTGTACTCTTAGCAACTATGGCTGTATTACCATCACCAGTCATTCCATAGAGAGTATCATTGGCTGAATCACGGACTTCAAATCCGGCAAAGTCAAATTGGAAAGGAATATAAGATCCGCTAATACCGCTGAAGCTGCTAGTTCCGGTGGCTTTTGAAGACCCATATCCATATTCAGGCATTTCATCTTGACCAAAATAGATTACCGAATTAGGGTTGAAATTAGAACCCATTGAGAACTCACTAGATCCTAAAGCAGTGACAGATTCAGGAATGATGAGGGCATTTACTTTATAGAGATATTAAAAATCAGATCCGCTTAATGTTTCCAGTCCTTCATGTAGATCAATAGAAACAATTTCACTATCATTAGCAAAGGTATAACCGGCAAGTGTCTTAACTGAAGCAGGTAAAGCAGCTGATGTCAATGCTTTGCAATATTCAAAAGAGGCTTTACCGACTGTCTCAACTCCGTTTCCGAAGACGACATCAGTCATAGCACTGCAATAATAGAATGCTTTAGCACCGATATAAGTGATATTGTTACCAATGATAACACTCAGCAATCCTGTTTTGCAGTAATTTGCGGTACCACCAGCTGACTTATAGAACGCATTGTCACCGATAGAAGTTACCTTATGTTCACCATTAGTTCCATCATCATAAGTATCAGGAATAATGATAGAGGAAGGAACACTGGCCTCGTTGCATCCAGTGACTGTGTAGAAACCATCAGTTGCCGCCTCTGTGTCAGTGGCAACAGTGCCGGCTGTATAAGAGAAGGTCAGTTTATCTAAATTTCCATTGCCTTCTAGGGTAGCCCACTTGGCATAGAAATTAACTGAATCGGTTCCAACAACATAAGGGAAGTTAGCTTTCTCAGTTAAAGCAGCATCAACATACCAGCCAGCAAAATAGTTACCTTCTTTAGTCGGATTCTTTGGAGAATGAATGTAATAGTTATCAGGTACGCTATATGAATAATCAGCACCGGTTGATCCACCATTAGTATTGAATGTTACGGCATTCTTGTTTTTGAATTCATAATAAGTGGCTGTGTAGGTCTTATTTTCAGTAGCGGAAGTGATTTCACTGTCCCAACCCTTGAAGACATAGACGGAAGAATCAGTTTTATAGGAAGGGCGGGCTCCGGTATAAGAAGGCATGGTTCCATAAGCGACAGGTGTTTCCTGTAATACTGTTCCGTCAGCATTCTTGAAGGTAATATTAGCGACTGTCATTTCCTTATACTGAGCGACATAGGTAGTATCACCCTCAATAGCAGCAACTTCCGGACTCCAACCATTAAAGATATAGCCTTTTGTATCTCCGGAAACGATCTTGACTGGGTTAGTGCCGTCATAGGTAGGAACCGTTCCATAATCCACTCCAGCATCAGTCTCTAAAACCGTGCCATCATAATTAGTCCAGGTGACAGTGTATTTTCGAATGACGTGACTATAAGTAGCAATGTAAGTGGCATCAGAAGTGACGGTAGCAATGTCCTGGTTCCAACCATCGAAAGTGTAATCGTACTGAGAGGAACTTACTTTAGTAGGTTCGGCTCCATCATAAGTAGGAAGAGTCCCATATTTAACATCGGTATCAGTTTCTAAGACAGTATTGTCATCATTCATCCAAGTAATGGTATAGCCGTTGATAGTTTCCGCGTAAGTGGCAGTATAGGTAGCATTACTAGTGGCATTGACGACTTCTGGACTCCAACCGGAAAAAGTATAAGAGGCTTTGGCATCGCCTTTCTTTTCTGGATCTTTTCCCGTATAAACAGGTTTAGTATTTTCTTCTACTTTGTCATTGACCTCTAAGATAGTGCCATCATAATTTACCCAAGTAATGGTGTAATAGACAGCTACTTTTGAAGATGAACTAGTTTCGGAATTTGATCCTGAGGTTGTTGATGAGCTGCTTTCAAAACTAACCGATGTGTTTCCATAGGATATTAGAACCAAGCCCATAATTGCAAATAACGTTAACGTTTTAACTCTACGGTTTCTCATAAAAAAAGCTCCCTTTTCCAATAAAAATATTTTAGTCCTCTAAAGTGCCAACAAAAAAGAGTAAGTAATCAAATAATACTTATTCAGCCTGTGTAACCTATTCCATGGGTAAATTTTACCTATCTAAAATTAATATCAAAACACTATTTTCTAAACTTATTTTAAGAAAGTTTTTTTCATTAGACTGAAATTTGTTATACTACATGCAAAACTAATAAATATGACTAAAAAAACATTCTTGATAGGACTATCTGTTGCTTTAGCTGTGTTTTTGACTCTCTTTACTTTGGTGACAGTAAATTCAGGATTCTATGATCTTCAAATCAGTAAATTATTGGTGACTACTTTAGCTCCCAATCAACGTTATGCCACTTCAATATTTGGAAGAATCTTTGAAACCTTAGGCGAACAGCCTTTTTATCTTTTAATTCAGCTGTGCTTCATTTCTTTAATTGTGATACTGCTAAGAAAGAAGAAGACCCCTTTAGTGATTATAGGAATCGTTGGTCTATTTGGTTTATCGATTGCAACAGGTTTTTTTGCCCTTCATAGGATAGAAGCTTATATTGCCAGATATCAGGAAAACGATAGCGTCTGGACACATCTTTTCAGCCCTCTTCCTTTTTGTCTAAATCTCTTTGGAGGAATGCTTATATCTTTGCTTCTCTTCTTCTCCTTAAGAAAATTTTTATCTTCTTTAGATGAAAAGAGCTTATTAAGACTGATATTGGTTTTTCTGGTAGCTGTCATTGCTTCTCAGGTATTAGTTCAACTGGTAATTAAGAATATCTTTCACCGTACCAGGTATCGAGCTATCAATGTTAATCCCGCCCTTTCCTTTCTTCCTTGGTATCAAATCAATGAAGTTCCTACAGAATTAGGAAACAATATAACAGATGATTTTCGTTCATTCCCATCTGGGCATACTTGCTCTATGGCTACTTCTTTTATAATGATGCTGATTCCTATTTATTTTCCAAAACTTCAAACAAAAATCGGATGGTCGATATGCATCTTGGTTCCTGTCATTGGCACATTCTTGATAGCTTTGGCAAGAATTATGATGGGTGCACATTATTTATCTGATGTTACTTGCGGTGCCTTTATACCTCTCTTCTTTATTTGGTGTGCATACTTTGTGGAAAGAAAAATAAGTAAAGAACCATCATTTAAAACACTTGTGAAAGTTTGAGTTTGCTTTATTTACTAATTTAAAAGGCGTCATAATAATAATCAATTTTTTCTTTTTAATTTAGCAATTAGAATTGAAAACCAACTTAGTTTCAATTGAATATGATTTATCAATAAAAAACGGTCAGCTGTTACCCTGACCGTTTATTTTTTATGTTTTAGATAGTATGGAAGAGCAAGTCACCGTATGAAGGGACAGGCCAATCTTCTTTAGCCACAAGAAGTTCAAGAGCATCGATTGGAGATCTCAATTCATGCATTAAGGGAACCAGTTTCTTTTCGCAGTAGGCGGCTAAATCTCGGCCTACGAAACCTCTGGTTCCTTCAATCTTTTCATCCAAGGAATCAAGAGCTGTTGTAGCCTGATCCAGATAGAAGGAAATCTTCTCCATGGTTTCACTGGCATAGAGAGGAATCTTGTTGCCTAGGTTTTTGAAGGTTGTGACTTCATTAGCTAAGGTATTGAGATAGTGATTGATGGATGGAAGATACTGTTTATGAGCCATGTGGGACATGGTTTTTGCATCAATTAAAACGGAGTTAGCATAATTGGTGTATTTGATGGAGGCACGTGATTTTAGTTCAACTGGTGAAAGGACTTTGCTGTCTTTGAAAAGCGAGATGACTTTGTCATCACTTAAGGTATCAGTAGCTTCAACTGTCGTCTTCAGATTAGGAAGACCTCGTTTTTCAGCTTCCTCAAGCCAAGCCTTGGAATAACCATCGCCGTTGAAGATGATTCTCTTATGTTCGCTAAGACCAGTCTTGATCCATTCATTGATAGCGGCAGTCTTGTCTTTCTTTGAGGAAACAAAATCGACAAAATTCTTCAGTTCATAACCGACAATCGTATTTAAAACGGTGTTAGGTTCAGCGATGTTCTGTTCCGAACCTACCATTCTGAACTCAAAGCGATTGCCCGTAAAAGCAAAAGGAGAGGTACGGTTTCGGTCAGTGGTGTCTTTGCTTAAAGTAGGAAGAGTCTTAGCACCTGTGACTAAAGAGAGATCACATTTAGCTTTCTTAGGGGGATTAGTTTCGACGATGCTGTCAACGACTTCCTCTAATTCATCGCCTAAGAAAATAGAAACAATGGCCGGCGGGGCTTCATTGGCTCCTAAGCGGAAGTCGTTTCCATAAGTGGCAACTGATTCTCTTAAGATGCCAGCGAATTCATCGCAGGCTTTGATGACTGCGGTTAAGAAGACTAGGAACTGAGTGTTGTCTTTCGGTTTATCGCCAGGCTTTAATAAGTTAGTGCCATCATCCTTATTGATTGACCAGTTATTATGCTTTCCGGATCCATTGATGCCACTGAAGGGCTTTTCAGCTAACAGGCAGATGAAACCATGTTTCTTAGCCACCTTTTTCAAAGTCAGCATGACTATCTGGTTTTGATCGGCGGAGAGGTTAGTCTGAGCAAAGATATTGGCTAATTCATGCTGAGAAGGAGCCACTTCGTTATGTTCGGTCTTTGCTGGAATTCCGAGTTTCCAAAGTTCTTCATTGACGTCAGCCATGAAGGAAACGATCTTTTCACGGATAGGACCAAAATAATGGTCCTCCATTTCCTGGCCCTTAGGTGCATTAGCACCAAAGAGAGTTCTTCCGGTATAGACTAAGTCTTTACGTTTCTCAAAGGCGGGAGCATCAATAATGAAGTATTCCTGTTCCGGTCCTTCAAAAGTATTGACCCGCTTTGTTTTATTATCACCGAAAATCCTTAAGACGGCTACGGCCTGATCAGAAAGATAATCCATGGAACG
>Ga0172378_10006460_pt1 | contig 10958 bp, 9 predicted proteins | sample GrowelOW332metaG_FD_119755 | JGI IMG/M metagenome (GOLD analysis project Ga0172378, IMG submission 119755) | Groundwater microbial communities from an aquifer near a municipal landfill in Southern Ontario, Canada - Pumphouse #3_1 metaG | ecosystem: Environmental > Aquatic > Deep subsurface >... | reverse complement strand
ACTAAGTTATAGACAAAGCATTGTCTTCAGTGTATTTCTTATAAATAAAAGCCCCGAAAGTTTGTCCAACATTCGGGGTTCACATTGACTAGTAAGACTTTTTGTACAAGCTAACTTTTAGAATTATTCCGCAATCATAGTTACAAGGCCAGCAGCAGGAGCTACACTCAAGCCGAGGAGCATAAGAGCCGCGGCGACCGTGCCCAAGCGGAGAAGGAATACACTCGAAGAGGGAAGCGCGCAAGTCTTGTTTGCTTCTTCAACGGAAGCTGGAGCAAAAAGGGCTATCGCTATGCGGAGGTAATAGAAAACGGCAACAACCGAAAGAGCAAAACCGATTGCGGCAACGGCTATCCAACCCGCGGAAACGACACCCGCAAAGAGCGTAAACTTGGCAATGAACCCGGAGAGTGGCGGAAGACCTGCTAAAGAAGCGAGTGCAACAACGGTCGCAATTCCTTCCAGAGGCTTGCGGCGGGCGCGCCCGCGGAGGGCATCCAAAGTTTCCTTTTCGTCACCCTTTCCAGACATGGATGAGATGCCAGTCAAAGCTGCGGCAGATGCCAAAGCATATGTGATGAGATAAAAATACATCGGACCAAGCTGGACCTTGCCTCCATGCACATAGTCCGGAAGTATGAGACCAAGGGCGATAAAGCCTGCGTTCATCACCGCAGAAAATGCAAAAATCCGGCGCACGGACTTTTGAAGGAGCCCGGAGAAAGCTCCGATGACAATGGAAAGCATGGCGACGGCTATTACGATGAGGGCTAATTTGTGAGGAGCGCCGGCAACAGTTTCTTCTTCTGCCAAATTCCAAACGGCAGGAAGACCGCCCTCCGTCGCCAAAGAACCTAACCAAAGAGAACCGAGTGCGGCAAGAGCACCGACCTTGACGACAGCAGCCATAAAGCCTGTTACCACGACAGGAGCTCCCGTATAGACATCGGCAACCCAGAAATGCATCGGCGCCGCACCAGCCTTAAACAGCAGAGCAAACAAGGCAAGGAGAAGACCAGCATAGTAAAGGCTCGCCCGGCCAGGGACAATAGCTGCACTAAAATGCGTAGAACCCGTTGCACCATAGATGAGCGCCATTCCATAGAGGAAAATGACGCTGAATACAGCACCTGTTACAAAATATTTAAAGGTTCCTTCATTCGCATTGCGGTCCTTGCGGCGAAGGCCGACCAAGCCGTAAATTGGATAAGCTGCGAGTTCCATTCCAATGAAAAGGGAAAGGAAATCGATAGCCTGTGTCATAATAAGAGCTCCAGAAGTGGCGAGAAGCAAGAGCCCATAAGGTTCCCCCGCCGGGTATTCCTCGCGGGCGAGAGTCGCCTGCAAGCCACCAATGCCGAGGAACGCGCAGAAGATAACCACAAGGCCTAGCAAACGGCGGATCGGATCCATCGCAAAAAGTCCATACAAGGTATCTTGCGAAACAAACAAGAACGATCCAGCCGCAATAAAAAGGAACGAAGCGGCTACCCAAGGAAGCACCCTATGTTTGTTCTTATTCACTAGGAAAGGTTCCACCGCAATAGAAATCATTGCGCCAAGAGCGACAATTGCAATGGGAAGAAGATTGACAAAATTAGCGGACATTTTGAATTTCCTCCTTAGAGGTTGCAACAGCCTTAGCAGCCGAATCCGAAGCCAAAGTTGCAGTATCAGCATTTGCAGAATCCGCAGAAAGCGAGTCCAGTGCGGCCTCATCCACAGCAGTTGTATCGATGTCCTCATCCATAACGTCTGCTGTAGCAGGTTCATTTTCCACCGACGGAACGCTTACGGAATCCGTGACAGGAGAGGGATGCAAACCGAATAAAATGAGAAGTAAAAGAAGCGGGGCTACAGCGAGAGCATCGGAAATCGGGAAGCGGAGCTTTTCCGTTTCCTTTGAAAGGTCTTCATGGGGAACGCCAAAAAGCACAGCCTGGATGAAGCGGAGCATGTAGACTGCAGTGAGGATAATGCAGATGACGGCGACAATCGCCGGCCATACACCGACATTCCAAAGAGAGAAGAGCACGAGAAATTCACCAACGAACCCGGCAGTACCCGGAATCGCCACAGCAGCAATACCTGCAAAGCCGAAGAAGAACCCGAACACGGGGTAGCGACTGGCAAAGCCGCCCATCTTTTCCAAACGGCGGGAACCGGCAAAGCGTTCTGCAGAACCTGCTAGAATGTAGAGCGCGGAACTTGAAAGCCCGTGAGCGACGAGAAGCATGAGAACTGCAGCGAGCGTAGAACTCGAAAGGGTAAACAGGCCAGCGACAGCAAGTCCCAGATGGCCCATAGAGCTAAATGCAAGAAGTTTCTTAGCATCTGTTGCGCGGATAGCCATTAGGGCTCCATAAAGGGCTGTCACAAGACCTAGCCACATCATCACATTCGCCACGCGATCCATTGGGAAGATGGGAATTACCCAATAGAGGAATCCAAAAACACCGGCCTTGGACATTGCACCAGTAAGAACAGCCGATAGCGGAGCCGGAGCTTCAGCATAAGTCTGAGCTTGCCAACCATGGAAGGGAAAGAGCGGAGTCTTGACCCAAAACGCAATCGCAAAGCACCAGAAAAGAATCGTCTGCGTATGTTCCGGAAGAGTTTGCACAGCGAGAAGGAGTGCAAAGGGATTGGAACTGCCCGCAGCAGAAATCATATACCAAAGAGCAACGGCCATCGGAGCTGAACCCGCGAGCGTATAGATCGCAAAATTGAGGGCTGCAGAATGGCGTTCTGTTCCCCCATAAGCGCCGATGAGCACCGCTGCCGGAAAAACCATTGCTTCAAAGAAAAAGAAAAACAGCACAGCATCAGCCGAGAGGAACGTTCCATCCAAAGCGCCGAGGAGGGCAAAGAGGCCAACCGCAAAATTGCGGTAGTTGCCGCCCATTGTCTTGCGAGAAGCGACAAGGGCCGCAAGCGTAATAATATTCGAGAGGAATACCATCCAAGCGCCAAATCCATGAGATGAAAACGCAAACGATACCGTCGCATTCGCACCCGGAATGGTAAACCATTCCACAGGATTCGTTGCCGCATCGCCCGAAGCCAAAAGGCCTAGGCTTGCGATAAAGAGAAGAGAAGAAAGAATTATCGCCAAGCGGGAAGCAGCGCGATAATCCTTACCGGAAGCCGCCACCATCAAAAGTGCAGCGAGAAACGGAGCAAAGACCAAAGTATATAACAGCATTAGAACGATCCTCCGCAAAGAGCGACCACAATAACAACAAGAATCATACCTGCAAAGCTAAGTCCCATCTGCATGCGGATCTTGCGTACTTGGAACGAACGGATGCCATCGCCCAAAATGAGGGCCAAAGCACCGAAGAACCACTGGATAAACATTACAAGCTTATTAATCACCGCATCCAAGAACCAAGAGCAGAAACGGGTAGGAAGAACGCCGCATACATTGTGCAACTTGTCAAAAAAGAAGGTCCAATCGGCAGCACTCCCTGTAGGAGTAGTATCGCCCTTCGGAGCGGGAACGCGCTTAGCATAAAGTTTCCAGGCGATGAAAACGCCAATAATTGCGGCGAAAGTTCCGAGAGCGGCAAAAACCATAGCAGATGGGCCTTCGACAGATTCCGCACCGATGTGGGCAATCGTCTGCGGCACTTTGAGAACCGGAGAAAGCCAGGTTGCAAAGCAGTTCGTCCCCTGTCCGAGAACCACCCAGAAATAACCGGCGAATGCAGCGCCTATCGCAAGGACGACCATCGGGAATGTCATGCTGAGCGGAGCTTCGTGAATTTTGGACTCACAGATATTTCCGCGGTACTTGCCGAGGAAGGTGAGAATCATCAGACGAGTCATATACACAGCCGTGATAACTGCGGTAAGAAGCGCAATCCCATAGAGAATCGGACCCGAGACCGGAGCCGACATGTAAAGGCGTTCGAGGATCAAGTCCTTGGAGAAGAAACCGGAGAAAAGCGGGAACCCGATGATTGCCAAATAAGCAAAAAGCATGACAATGGCCGTTACCGGAGTTTTGTGGACGAGCCCGCCCATCTTGCGCATATCCTGTTCACCCGCAAGAGAATGCATCACAGCACCAGCTCCGAGGAAGAGCGCAGCCTTGAAGAACGCATGGGTGAACACATGGAAGATGGAAACATCGAAAGCGGCGACGCCGGCCGCCATAAACATGTAGCCGAGCTGGGAAATCGTGGAATATGCGAGGACTTTCTTAATATCGTTCTGTAAAAGCCCAGCGACAGCCGCCCAGAATGCAGTAGCTGCCCCCACAATAGTTACCACCATCAGCACGTCGGGGAGAATTGCAAAAAGCGGTGAAAGGCGGGCGAGCAAGTAAACGCCCGCAGTGACCATCGTCGCCGCATGGATAAGGGCAGAAACCGGAGTAGGACCTGCCATAGCATCCGGAAGCCAGGTGAGGAGCGGAATTTGAGCGCTCTTGCCCGTGCATCCGAAGAAGAAGAGAAGACCTGCGAGAGAAAGCAAAGGCATACCGGCGATGAGCGCTTCGCCCATCTTCGGATCCACTAACCAAGCAGCGAGTTCCGGATAAGAAAGGAGAGAAGATCCACCGACAGAAACGAGAGCGAGCATTCCGAGAAGGAAGCCAACATCACCCACGCGGTTTACAATGAACGCCTTGTTAGCGGCCTTGCAATTCTTGATATCCTTGTTCCAGAAACCGATGAGAAGGTAGGAGCAAAGTCCCACGCCTTCCCAGCCTAGGAAGGTGAGCGGGAGCGAATCGGAAAGGACGAGGACCGTCATACTGAACAGGAAGAGGTTCATATAAGCGAAGAAGCGGGCAAATCCGCGGTCGCCGTGCATATAGCCTGTGGAATAAAGAATGATGAGCGTCGCAATCCCCGTGATAAAGAGGAGCATCGTGCGGGAAAGCCCGTCAAATAGGAATCCGAAGTCCGCGCTGAATACCTGGATATCAATCCAGGAACCGATCACTTCGCGGAAACCCGATTCCGGCATATTCGCAGCAAGAATCGCGGTCGCAACAAAGGCAAGTGCCGGGAAAAGCACGCCGATAAAGCCGACGAGACCTTCGTCCGCACCCTTCTTGCTTTCACTCGAAGCGAGAGCAATCAGCGCAAGCACGATGGAGCCGATGAGCGGGAAAAGAGGAATTAGCCAAAGAGGAATCATAACTCGTTTACCCCCTCATATTGGAATAGTTGTCAATGTCCACGCTGTGTTGGTTTCTCACGATGAGGATAATCACAGCAAGGCCGACGCACGCTTCAGCCGCGGCAACGGCAATCGTGAACAGAGGGATGATTTGTCCGGTAACACTTGCAGCTGCGGCAAAGGTCTTGGAAAATCCAATGATGCTCAAATTCACCGCATTGAGAGCAAGTTCAATGCCCATCAAAATAAAGAACACATTCCGGCGGGAAAGAACTGTCGCAAGGCCGATGATCAGAAGAATCAGCGCAAGCACTTGAATATACATCGCTTGAAGTTCCATTAGTGAACCTCCTCGGAGTTTTCATTTTCGGGCTTTGAACCGATCTCCTTGCGGGCGAGAATGACCGCGGTCGCCATCGCAGAAAGAAGCAGAAGTCCGACGGCTTCCACCAAGAGATAGTAGCCAAAATTCTGGGTATCGAAAAGAGTTCCTGCCGAAATAGCGACAGTCCCCTTTACGGCCATCGAATCAAAACCTAGCTGTGCGCGGAAGAAAGCAAAAGCGATGAGCAACGCCATCACGACTAATGCCGGGAAGACAAAGAGGGAAACCTTGTCAAAGCGGGGCGTGCGGTTATCGTTTGCTCCGTTCAGCACCATGATGACAAACGCGAGGAGCATCATAATCGCACCTGCATAGACCATCACTTGCATAACGCCGACGAACGGGCTTCCCAAAAGACCGTAAATACCCGCTAGGGAAAGCATCGTCACAATGAGGGATATTGCACCGTAAAGCGGGTGCTTGGAAAGGAACACGCAAAGAGCGCTTCCGACCGCGATAAGTGCGAAAATGATGAAATAAATGAGGGCTAGCATTAGATTACCTTCATTCCCCAGGCTTCGAGGGCCTGCTTGTTTTTGCTTCCGCCGGGAGCCATCTGGCTCTGCGTGTCGTTCTGCGGATATTGTTTAGGATCCCAATTTGTGAGATCATACATAGAAACGATGAAGTCCTCGCGTGAGCGGTGCACATAACTCGTTTCGCAGGTATCCATGCGGAGCGCATCCACTGGGCAAGCTTCTACGCAAAGGCCGCAGAAGATACAGACGGAGTGGTCGATGTCAAAACGTTCCGCGCGCTTTTCAATGCGACCGTCCTCAGACTCTCCCGCTTCAATGAAAATGCAGTCCGCGGGACAAGCTGTCGCACACATAAAGCACGCGACACAGCGGGGCGTGCCATCCGGGCGGAGCATCAAACGGTGCTTAGCGCGGTAATTGCGCGGAATTTCCGGTTTGATTTCCGGGTAGGGGACGGTCGGGAGCGTTTCGTAGCGGAAAAATCCGCGGAGGAAATGCTTAAACGTAGTATAAAGGCCGCGAAAAGCCTCAAAGATGTAAAGGCGTTCGAGCCAATTCATCGGCTTGTGTTTAATAACGCGAACCATTTAGTTGCCTCCCAAAACGAGTTTTGCAATTATGGCTGTGACGACCAAGTTGAGAAGGGCGATGTTGAGAATCACCTTCCAGCCCAAATGCATCACGTGGTCATAACGGAAACGCGGAAGTGTCCAGCGTACCCAGATCCAGACCCAGCAAAAAAACACGGTCTTGACCATAAGCACCAAGAACTGCACAAAAGCGGTACCGAGAGCGGTGCCAAGTCCAAACACCTTCATTCCATTGATGAGAGTGTATTCGGGATGAATGAATAAAACAGAGAGAACAGCAAGGGTGATCAGCACGGGAACCGCAATCCACCCACAAATCTTATAAAGAGCATATTCGCGGAAGATCGTTTCCTTGTTGGATGCAGCACTCGTCTTATACCAACGCGTATAGCGATAGAGCATGTGAAGAAACCCAAGAGCAAGAAAAGCGCCAATGCCGCAAAGAGCAGCAAGAACATAGCCTAAATTGGCTTGAACGTCCCCTGTGGTCATAAACGGAATGGAATAACCGCCAAAGAAAAGACAGGAAACGAGAATGCTGTTGATAGCGATGTGCCCGTATTCCCCCATATAGAACATACCGAATTGCATCGCGCCGTATTCCGTATGGAAACCGGCGACAAGTTCCGGATCTCCTTCAGCCACATCAAACGGAGCGCGGCCCGTTTCTGCAATCATCGCAATGAGGAAGCAGAAGAAAGCAACCGGCTGCGCAACGAAGCCCCACACATGAGCTTCTTGCCAATTGATGATTCCTTCAATGTTGAACGTGCCCGCCAAAAGGAGGATTCCCATCAGCGAAAGGCCTAGGCAGACTTCGTAGCTGATGCTCATCGCCGTCGTGCGGAGAGCTCCTAAGAACGAAAACTTGGATTTAGAAGCCCACCCGGCAAGAACCGCACCAAAAGCAGAAAGCGAGGATAGTCCGAAGAGAAGCAGGATGCCAACATCGCTATCTACCATTGCCCCCGGAACACTTACAAACGAATCGCCGAATGTAAAGTTCAGAGTCGCGAAATACGGAATGACGCACGGAGAAAGTAGTACGATCATAAAAGGAATAGCCGGAGCAAGGGCAAACAGAACTTTGTTCACACCGCTCGGAGCATAAATTTCCTTTACAAACAACTTCAGTCCATCGCACACATTCTGCACCCAGCCGAAGAGGCGAATTTTTCCAAAATACGGAAGCCAGAAATAGGAGCGGTTCGGACCTTGACGATCCTGAATAAAGCCCGCGCCACGGCGTTCCATCGGAATGAGAAGAAGGATGAACAGCACGGGAATAAATGCAAAGGCGAACTTTGCGATAATAAGGAGCCATTCAATCCAAGTTTTCGAGCTCAGAATTTCCATCATACAGCAACTCCATCGAGCTTTTCGCCCGTGCTATGGATTGAGTCAAAAGAGAACTTGCTGAGGATGGGAACCATTTCGTGAGCCTTCTTGAAGGCACAGGCAGCGCATTTCACATCTTCGCCCGCAAGGGCAAAAAGAACTTTGAAAAGCGGAGAGAGTTCCGCATCGGGCGCAGTAGGCGCCGCCGACAATTTTTGAAGCATCGAATTTGAGTTCACCATCGAGCCGGAAACTTCCGACCAATGATTTACGCCGAATACGACCGCAGACTTTTCCGCAGTCGCATCGTTAAACGCCGAAATGGAAATGCGGTTCTTGATTACTTCCAAAGCATTCGCCTTGGAAGCATCTTCGCCCCACAAATCCGCATGGAGCACAACAAGCGTCGTAAATTCAGAGGCTTTCTTCACTAAATCTTCAACAGAAGCTGTAAAGCCGAACAAGGCAAAGCCTGCGCGGTTTGCCACCGGGTCGCCACTTTTTGCAATACCATCCGCCGTTTCCATTTTTGCAAAGGAACCGACGAATACTTGAGCGCGATCGCCGAGCTTAGAGGTCAGCGTCTTCAATGCAGCAGCATCTTCATTCGTAGAAGCTCCGCCGAGGACAAACGCAATCTCACCTTCGCCCATAACAGCCTTTTTGAGCTCGGGGAGGTTTCCCGCAGGAAGGCGGTTCTTGGAAAAATTTTCAAATGCCAAGCGGCTCGTATTAGAAAGCCAGGAGCGGTTCACTTCTGGATTGCAGCGCGGCATTAAACGCCAAATGAATCCATTATTGTGTTCAATCCAGATATTCGCACCGAGAGAATCATCCATGGAAATGCTCGGCGTGCGGGAAAGCATCCACACTCTTTGCTGGAAGCGGAAGAACTTTCCTGTCAAAGCGCCCGTGGGGCACAAATCCGTTACGCAAAGATCATATTCGTGATCGAGCTTCTTTCCCGGGAACGTCGTAATGTATGTGCGATCACCGCGACTTGCGAGCTGCAACTGTTCATCGCCCGCAACATGGCGCATAAAACGCACACAGCGGTCGCATTGCACACAGCGTTCTTCGTCGAGAACAACACGCGGGCCAATGTCCACGCGCTTACCACCGCGAATCTGCCCCTTGGTATCTACAAATTGATTATCGGGGTTTCCGTGATACTGTTTGCCGACTTCCGGGAAAAGGCGGGACTCACTACGCCCCGCTTCTACGTAATTTTCTTGAAGGGAACATTCACCCGCCTTATCGCAAATCGGGCAATCGAGCGGATGGTTCAAAAGCATGAATTCAGAAACAGCGGCTCGCGCATTTTTTACGCGGGCACTTGACTTCGGAGTAGAAACCTTCATACCCGGGGTGACCGGCGTATAGCAAGAAATCACGAGTGATTTTCCGCGCGGTCCTTCCAATTCCACCAAGCATTGGCGGCAATTTCCGGAAACCGGAAGGTAGGGATGATAGCAAATATGCGGAGTTTCAATGCCGACGGCTTTCAAGGCCTCCAGCAAGTTGGTATCGCCCGGCACTTCGATATTCTTTCCATCCACCTCGATGGTCACGAGAGGGCTCTTGGAACTCGGGAGGCACGGCATATTATAATGGTTGCTCATATTATTACCAGAATGCTCCAGGACGAACGGTAGATCTCAAGCGAGGTTCCGCATGATCCGGATTCTTCGCTATGTACGCTTCAAAATCTCCGCGGTACTTGGCCGTGTAGGAATTGATAGGCATACCGAGGGAAAGGGAGAGGGGGCAGATCGTCGTGCCTGCAAACCCCGCAGAAATTCCCTGCAAAAGTTCAATATCGCCATCGTGGCCTTCACCTCTCATTATCTCGTCGAGGACGCGCTTTGCAAAGCCAGTACCTTCGCGGCAAGGCGTGCACTGCCCGCAAGATTCGTGAGAATAGAAATGTCCGAGGACGCTCAAAATATCTACGGCGTTATGCGAATCGTTGAAGACAATGATAGCGCCGGATCCAAACATCGTCTTGAGAGCGGCCATGCACTCGTAATCGAGCGTAGCCGTTTCACTTTCACAAGAAGTAAGCGGAGGGCAGGAAGAACCGCCCGGAATCACGCCCTTCAAATTTCCGACAACGCCTTGAGCATATTCCTCGCTCGTGAGCATTTCCATCAGCGGAGTACCCAGAGGAGCTTCGTAAAGGCCCGGGCGGACAACGTCTCCCGATACGCAGAACACCTTCGTTCCACGAGCCTTCGGAGTACCCATTTTAGTGTATTCGGAAACCGGATGCGAAAAAATCCACGGAAGCGACATAATCGTTTCCACGTTGTTCACGCAAGTCGGACATGCCCACGCACCGGCAACCGCCGGAAAAGGCGGTTTCAAGCGAGGCTGGCCCTTCTGGCCTTCCAAGGAGTTGATGAGCGCGGTTTCTTCACCACAAATGTAAGCGCCTGCTCCGCGATGCACAAAAATATCGAACGAGAACTTAGTCCCGCCGATATTTTCGCCGAGAAGATGAGCCGCGTAGGCTTCGTTCAAAGCCTTGTTCAAGGCTTCGATGCAGGGGAGGAATTCGCCGCGGGCATAAATGTACGCAGTCCGGGCGCCAAGCGCCCAAGCAGCGATGATCAAGCCTTCAATCAAACGGTGAGGATCTTCCAGAATGAGGAAGTGATCCTTGTAAGTTCCCGCTTCGCCTTCATCCGCGTTCACCACAATGTAAACGGGCTTTCCGGAATTGCGGGGAACGAAGCTCCACTTCAACCCTGTCGGGAATCCGGCACCGCCACGGCCGCGAAGGCCTGAACGCTGCACATAATCGATCACCTCGAACTGGGACATTTCAAAGAGCTTGGAAGAAATCGTCGAGTAGCCGCCAAGCTTCTTATAAGCTTCCATGCTCTGCGCATTCTTTCCAAAATTTCCAGTACAGACTTTCATTGAATCTTGCATAAATCAGCCTGCCTTTTTCTCGGAAGTGGAAGCGGCGGGAGGTGCGGGAGGAAGCTTCGCCACGGCAGAAGCCGAGGGCTTGGCGGTCCTTGT
>Ga0172378_10006459_pt1 | contig 10958 bp, 8 predicted proteins | sample GrowelOW332metaG_FD_119755 | JGI IMG/M metagenome (GOLD analysis project Ga0172378, IMG submission 119755) | Groundwater microbial communities from an aquifer near a municipal landfill in Southern Ontario, Canada - Pumphouse #3_1 metaG | ecosystem: Environmental > Aquatic > Deep subsurface >... | reverse complement strand
TGAGTACAACACGTCCCGGAATTCCAACAACCGTCGCATATGCTGGTACCGACTTCAAAACAACAGAACCCGCACCAATCTTTGCATGATCACCCACCGTAAACGATCCAAGCACCTTTGCACCGGAAGCAACAACAACATTATTGCCAATCGTTGGATGACGTTTCCCCTTTTCTTTACCTGTCCCGCCCAGCGTAACCCCTTGGTACAGCGTGACATTTTTACCAAGTTCAGCTGTTTCACCAATTACAATGCCTGTACCATGGTCAATAAAAAGTCCTTCACCAATCGTTGCACCCGGATGTATTTCAATACCTGTCAAAAAACGGCAAAAATACGATATCATACGTGGTAAAAGTATCCAGTTTTTTTTATACAAATAATGCCCCATCCTGTACATCCAGATTGCATGCAATCCCTGATAACAGAAAACAACTTCCCATATGCTCCTTGCTGCTGGATCACGTTCAAAGACTACACGAATATCTTTTTTCAATTGAGAAATCAACTTCATCGTATCCCGCCCTCCTAAAAAAACACAAAAAGAGCCCGCATCCCTATTGCAGAGACGCAGGCCCGTGGTTCCACTCTGTTTAGATGATTTCTCACCTCACTCAATACAGTTAACGCCTGTCTACACGTCTGCACCTACTTCATTCAGTGCAACAGTTCACGAGTGCATTTCCGTTATTTCTCCTGCAGCTTTCTCTCACCATAAAAGCTTCTCTGTATCATTTGAAGTAATGTACTTTCCCGTTCATCACCTGTAAATTTATCTTTTTATCAAAGCGTGTTCATAATTGTTGCGATACGCTTAAGGGTTCTTTCACGTCCAAGAACTGCCACAAGACCTGCAAGATCAGGCCCATGCATTTGACCAGTAATGGCAATACGAAGCGGCATATAGACTTTCTTCCCCCCCAGTTTTTTCCCATCAGGCTCCTTTACACCTTTTGTAATTGCCTTGAATATCGGCTGTACGTTTTCCGCACTCACTATCTTTAAAGCATTTAATTCATCTTTAAACATATTGATAACAGCAGCCACCGTTTCGTCTGCCATAATTTCTTTTTCTTCTGCATCCTTTATTTCTATATCATCATTGAAATAAAGCCCTGCAAAATCAACAACTTGCGCAGCATAACTCAGCTGATCCTGAATAACAGAAACAAAATTTACAAGTCCCTTCATTTCATCAGCTGTAAGCTGTCCTTTGATATAGCCTTTTTCAACAAGATGTGGAATCGCCAATAACGTAATTTTTTCCGGTTTTTCTTGCTTTATATAATGTGCATTGATCCAATTAAGTTTATCAATATCAAATACGGCAGGATTTTTAGCTACATGATCCATAGAAAAAGCTTCAATAAGTTCTTCTTTTGAAAAAATTTCCTTTTCATCTTGTGGTGCCCAGCCAAGAAGTGCCAAAAAATTCACGATAGCCTCTGGCAGGTAACCCAACTTCTTATATTGTTCCACCGAAGTCGCTCCATGACGTTTGCTCATTTTCGTATGATCCTTACCAAGGATCAGTGAAATATGTCCAAATATCGGTACAGATAATCCCAATGCTTCATAAAGGACAACTTGCCTAGGAGTATTGGATAAATGTTCTTCTGCACGAATAACATGCGAAATATGCATAAGTGCATCATCCAAAACAACCGCATAATTATAAACCGGCATGCCATCAGCTTTTACAATAACGAAATCGCCAATACCATTTGATTCAAAGCACATCTGCCCACGTACAAGATCCGTAAAACAAACCTGCTGATTTTCAGGTGTACGAAAACGAATAACTGGTTTACGCCCTTCTTTTTCATAAGCAGCTTTTTGTTCTGTTGTAAGGTTGCGGCAATGACCTTGATAAATCGGCATTTTGTTCTGCTTTTTTAGTCCTTCACGTTCCATGTCAATCTCTTCCGGTGTACAGTAACAATAATATGCCTTGTCCTCCGCCAGCAGCTTTTCTGTATATTTTTTATAAATATCAAGACGTTCCGTCTGACGATATGGACCATATTCACCACCAACATCAATACCTTCATCCCAGTCAAGACCAAGCCATTTAAGTGCATCTTTAATGTTTTCTTCCGATTCCTTTGTTGAGCGTACTCTGTCCGTATCTTCAATTCTTAAAATAAGTTTACCATCTTTCTCCTTCTTTGCCAGCAGCCAATTAAACAAAGCGCTGCGAGCACCACCAATATGAAACGGACCGGTTGGACTTGGTGCAAACCGAACCCTAATTTGCTTAGACACTATTCATTACCTCCAAATATTATATAAAATTAATTCTACCAAAAATCTACTCTTTATACAAATATTATTTTAGCTCAATACCTGCCACTGCATAAGAAGAAATCCCTTCTTCACTGCCAGTGAAACCCAGCCATTCCTCCGTTGTAGCTTTTACATTAACCTGATCCGGCTGCAGATACAATACACTTGCTATATTTTTAATCATTTTTTTTACATACGGTGCAAACTTTGGTTTTTGAGCCACAATTGTCGCATCAATATTACCAATACGATAGCCTTTCTTTGTAAGCAGTTCCCCTACATGTTCCAAAAGTATCAGGCTTGATATCCCTTCATAAGCCGGATCCTCATCCGGAAAATGGTGGCCAATGTCACCTAATGCTGCAGCACCAAGCAGTGCATCGGCAATCGCATGCAACAAAACATCAGCATCAGAATGTCCCTGAAGACCCACTGTATGCTCTATATTCACACCACCAACAATAAGCTTTCGTCCTTCTACTAATCTATGTACATCATATCCCATACCAAATCGCGTCATACATCTGCCCCTTTTTATCTTCTACTACCATCAATGGCGAAAAAGATGTTCTTTCATATTTATTATCACATCAGAAACAACCGCCACACCATCTTTTACCTTCGACAATTTACCATCACGCAAAAAAGCTTCTGCAATAATTAAATCTTCCGGCGTTGTAACCTTAATATTTCTGTACTCGCTTTCCACAACCTTCACCGGTATACCCATCCGTTCAACAAGGCTTGCATCGTCAGTCCCCAAGAATCCATCTTCCTGCGCTTTTTGATACGCCCGAATAATAATATCACGCCGAAACCCTTGCGGTGTCTGTACCGCCCATACAGAAGTTCTGTCCGGTGTCTTTTTTACCACATGATCTTGACTTACAATTTTGACTGTGTTTTTCTCTGGAACAGCCGCAATCGCCGCACCACTCGCTACAGCTTCATTAATTACCGCCTTTATCACCGTCTGACTCACAAGCGGGCGGGCTGCATCATGCACAAGTATAATATCAGTCTTTGGATCAATATAAGAAAGTCCGTTATATATCGAATATTGTCGTTCCGATCCACCCGCCACCACCTTATAAGGTTTTAGACCGGTAACCATCTTCAATATCCGCTTGATAAACCCAACCTCCTCTGGTGCAACCACCACAACAAGTCCATCAACTAATGAACACTGTGAAAAAGTCAACAATGTCCGTACCAGAATTGGTTTCCCCATAAGTTCCAAAAAAACCTTATTAATGCCAGCTTGCATACGATGTCCCTGACCAGCTGCCGGGAAAATAACTGTTACCATTTATTTCTTCCTTCCAAAAATATTATTATTTCTATCATACACAAATCACATCTAAATTAAAAGACCTAATTAAAAAAAGCTGCGGAGTCCCGCAGCTTTTCATTCATGAGTCCTATGATATTTTTGGCTTAGCAAATATCATACGGCCTGCGGCCGTCTGCAATGCTGAAGTAACCTCAACATCGATTGTTGCATTCATATAATGCTTGCCGCCTTCAATAACAATCATCGTACCATCATCAAGATAAGCAACGCCCTGACCTTGTTCCTTACCATCTTTAACAACTGTCACTTTCATATTTTCACCAGGAATCACAACTGGTTTTACTGCATTTGAAAGTTCATTAATATTAAGCACTGGCACGCCACGCAGTTCAGATACTTTATTCAGGTTATAATCATTCGTAATAATTTTAGCACCCACAAGCTGTCCAAGTCGCACAAGCTTCGAATCCACCTCAGAAATATCATCAAAATCGCGATTATCAATTTCAACGATCATACTAGATTCGGTACGAATTCTTTGTAAAATATCAAGGCCTCTGCGACCACGTGTCCGCTTCAATAAATCTGATGAATCCGCTATATGCTGCAATTCCTCAAGCACAAAAACCGGAATGAGCAGTATACCTTCAATAAATCCACTTTTACAGATATCTGCAATACGCCCATCAATAATAACGCTCGTATCAAGAAGTTTATACCCCGGGTCAACCGCCACTTTTTCAGTTTCGACGACATTTGTTTTCACTTCCCGGCTCTTATATTCCTTAAGAAAATGCGGGATGAAATCAAAAATCCCTATAAGTTCCTTACGTTTCTTTATCGTGATATGAACTCCAAGATAACCCAAAACAATGCTAAATACAACTGGAATATAATTACCTATCATTGGTATTTGTGAAAATGCAGTTCCCAGTAAATTTGCTATAATAAGTCCAATTGCAAGACCAATTGCCCCTGCAATAACATCATAAATTGGCATCTTATTGAGCTGTCCTTCCACCCATACAGAAAATCGCGTCAATTTTTTTACAAAATAAGGTGATAAAAAAAGTCCAATAAGACCACCAATAACAGCTCCCACTAATATAAATAAAAGGTTCGCCAACGTAATACTGAAAAGTCCCATATCAATCTTTAAAACTTCTGTACCAATCAAAACTGTGAGTAAAGGACTAGCGAGCTGCATAAGCGCGCCGCCAACAATTATCATTAATCCTGTAATAAAAAACCGTAATACTTTATCAAGCAACACAGACCTGCCTCCTTTCATTTTCCATATAAATACAATTTTATCTTACTAAAACAAATTGTATTTGTCAAAGTGCCAAAAAGCCTATTTATCAAACCCATTATCTGCAAGCAAATCCGTAATCCACTGTTCAACCTCTGCTGGTTTTTTATCACAAGCAAAAACGAGCTCACTGATAAGAATCTGTTTTGATATATCCAGTAATCGTCTTTCTCCACTTGATATTTTTTTGAGTCTGTCTTGTAAAATTAAATTTCTCACGACAGCCGCGACATCACAAATATCACCTGTTTTTATTTTCACAAGGTTCACATTGAAACGTTTATTCCAGCTTCCTGCTACTCTTTGCGGTTCATCCTGCAGGACTTGCTTCACCACATCAACATCATTCTCAGCAATAACATCTCTGAGCCCTATATTGTCCACATTATCTATCGGAATCATTACCTTCATATTTCCCAAAGGCATTTTTAAAATATAATAGGCTTTACTTTCTCCCATGACATTACATTCTTCAATTCCGGCAATAACACCTGCACCGTGCATTGGATACACTATTTTATCTCCTATATTAAGCAAAGACACATCCCCTTTCAAAATAAACTAGACATATCTTCATTATAACATAATAGTTTGTAAAAGTCATTATTTTATCACGTTATAAAAGCACTGTCAATAAAATATCGTAATTTTATGAAAAAATTATGAAAATAATCCATAATTTTTAAAACTCATTGTATTGCGATCCGTAAAGCCTCACTTACATTTTCAACGCTATGCAGTTGGATTGGTAAATTCTTCTCCAGTCGTTCCATATTTTTGCGCGGTAAAATAACATGCTTGAATCCCATCTTGATTGCTTCACGAATACGAATATCCACCTGGTTCACAGCACGAACTTCACCAGAAAGCCCTACTTCACCAAAAATAATTGCTTTAGGCAAAAGCAAACCGTTCCGAAAGCTTGATGCCAAAGCTACACTAAGGCCCAAATCAATTGCTGGCTCATCAATTTTAATACCACCGGCTACTTTCACATAGACATCACATGCACCAATATTTAAATGCACCCGTTTTTCAAGCACCGCCAAAAGCAATTGAATTCGTTTAATATCTACATAATCAGATGTCCGCCGTGGTGGTATATAAGGAGTCTGCGCAACAAGTGCCTGTACTTCGACAAGAAGTGGCCGTGTACCCTCTACAGTTGGTACAACAACGGTTCCTGAGTCTTCTTTAAGATCAGACAAAAACATTTTGGATGCATCTGGAACATCGATAAGACCAACATCCCGCATTTCAAAGAGACCAATCTCATTCGTACTGCCAAAACGATTTTTCACTGCCCGAAGTACACGATACTGTGCATTTCTTTCCCCTTCGAAATAAAGTACCGTATCAACAATATGCTCAAGCACACGCGGCCCTGCCAATGTACCATCCTTTGTCACATGTCCAATGATAAACGCAGCTATACCATTCATCTTTGCTATACGTAAAAGCTCAACTGCACATTCACGCACCTGGCTCACGCTGCCTGGTGCACTCTGTATATCCGGCTTAAATATCGTCTGAATCGAGTCGATGACCAAAAGATCAGGTTTTACCGCAAGAATATGATTTTCTATCGTTTCTAAATTTGTTTCACTTACAACAAGCAATCGTTCTGCCAAAGCATCCAGCCGATCTGCACGCATACGCACCTGTCGTGTGCTTTCTTCACCTGTTACATAAAGAACACAGCCCTTTGTCGTTGCTACATTTGCACATACCTTAAGTGTCAGGCTTGATTTTCCAACCCCAGGATCCCCAACAATAAGGACCATGGATCCCGGGATTATCCCACCACCCAATACCCGGTCCAATTCTCCAGACCCAGTAAAGAACCTTGGCATATCCTCTACTGTAACATCACCAATCGGCTGTGGTTTAACTGCATCCGAAAATCCTATACGTAGTCCCTTTTCTGCTTTTTCCGTTTGAACTTCCTCTACCATCGTGTTCCATGCACCACATCCAGGGCAGCGTCCCAGCCACTTTGGTGTATCATATCCGCAATCCTGACATACATAAACTGTTGTTTTTTTCTTTGCCAAACAATATCATCTCTTTTCGTTCTTAAAAACTCCTGTTATCAATTTTACTAATGACATAAACAGCCATACCAAAGCAATCAGAAAATTCAAGAAGAAGTTCCCTGCTGCATGCACCTTAGAGGACGATGCTAATCTATCATTTTCTATTTTTCTCATCATGCCTTAACATTTTTGCTGGAAATCTTCTCTGTTTTTTTAACAAACTCCAATTTTCCATCCAATCGCTTGACATAAATCGTATCACCGGCTTTAAATTTTTTTGCCAATAAAGCTTCAGCGAGCTCATCTTCAATAAGCCTTTGAATCGCCCGCTTTAGCGGACGTGCACCAAACTTAAAATCCGTTCCCTCTGCAACAAGCTTACCTTTTGCCGCCGGGCTGATTTCCAGACCTATTTCCATATCCGCCAAGCGCCGTTTAACATCGCGAAGAAGAATTTCCACAACTTTAAGAAGATCCTCTTTGGCAAGTGGATGAAATACAAGCGTTTCATCAATACGATTTAAAAATTCCGGTTTGAAAATTTTCCGGACTTCGTCTAATACATGTTTTTTCGCGGTCTTTTCTTTTTCCACCGAAGACAGTTTACCTGTTGCAAAACCCACAGCAGCACTTTCCGGTCTAAGAAAACCAGCCCCTGCGTTTGAAGTCATTATAATTACCGTATTCCTGAAATCCACCTTTCTTCCCTGGCTATCTGTCAAACGCCCATCTTCAAGAACCTGCAATAAAATATTAAAAACATCATAATGTGCTTTTTCAATTTCATCCAGTAAAATAACGGCATATGGCTTCCGTCTTACTGCATCTGTCAGCTGACCGCCTTCTTCATAGCCGACATATCCCGGAGGTGCACCAATCATTCGTGATACCGTATGTTTTTCCATATACTCTGACATATCAAAACGGATCATCGCATTTTCATCACCAAACAAAGCTTCTGCCAGTGCACGTGCAAGCTCTGTTTTTCCCACACCAGTAGGTCCAAGAAACAAAAAGGATCCAATTGGCCGCTTTTCTTCTTTCAGCCCTGCTCTGGCACGTCGTACAGCTTTTGCAACAGCTCTAACTGCTTCATTCTGTCCTACAATACGTTTTTGAAGAACTTTTTCCATATGAAGCAGGCGCTCTGACTCTTTTGCCGCAAGCCGGGATACCGGTATTCCTGTCCATGCAGCAACAGCATTTGCAATATCGTCTTCTGATACAACAATCTGATTATTTTCCTGCTGCTCCCACTTTTTCTTTGCCAACTCAAGCATTTCCTTGATTTTGGTTTCATTATCACGAAGCTCTGCCGCCTGCTCATATTCCTGCGCTGTAATCGCGGCTTCTTTTTCTATCTTATATCTTTCCAGCTTTTCACGAAGTTCTTTTATCTCATCTGGTTGTACCACTGCCGCCAGACGAACCTTAGATGCAGCTTCGTCCATAAGATCAATCGCCTTATCCGGCAAAAAACGATCTGCAATATAACGATGCGAAAGTTTCACTGCCGCTTCTATGGCTGAATCTGTAATCCGGGCCCGATGAAACGCTTCATACTTATCACGGATTCCCTTTAAAATATCAATTGCATCCGCTATATTCGGCTCGCCTATCATAATCGATTGAAAACGTCTTTCAAGTGCAGAGTCTTTTTCAATATATTTTTTATACTCTTTTAAAGTTGTCGCACCAATGACCTGAATCTCACCACGTGACAATGCTGGTTTTAAGATATTCGCAGCATCAATTGACCCTTCTGCTGCCCCGGCACCAATCAATGTATGCATTTCATCAATAAATAGAATGACATCTCCTGCACTTATGATTTCTTCAATGACTGTTTTCATCCGTTCCTCGAATTCACCACGGTATTTTGTTCCGGCTACAATAGATGCCATACTTAAAGATACTACTCGTTTTTCTGCTAACACACGAGGCACAGTACCCTGTACAATACATTGAGCAAGTCCTTCCGCAATTGCAGTTTTCCCGACTCCCGGTTCGCCGATAAGTATAGGATTGTTTTTCGTTCGCCGACTTAGGATCTGAATAACACGCTCAATTTCCTTTTCTCTTCCAATGACCGGATCTATTTTATCCTCTTTCGCCATTCCGTTAAGATTCCGTCCATACTTATCCAATACGGGTGTTGTACTTCGTGCAGCATGACTGGCAGTCCCCCCATCCTTATCGTCCCTATCGTCATTTGCGTCATCTTGCTGGCCGCCAAGCATGCCAACAACTGTCGTACGGACTATATCAAGATCTGCCCCCAGAGAGATAAGAACTCTCGCAGCAATCCCCTCATTTTCACGAATAATTCCTAAAAGAATATGTTCTGTTCCAATATAGCTGTGCCCAAAGGATCTGGCTTCATCAACAGCCAGTTCCATAACACGTTTTGCCCGAGGTGTATAAAAAAAATTAGCATGCTCCGGCATCTCTTTTTCACTTCCCATGACAGCTTCAATACGATTGCGTACTGTGTCAAAATCAATCCCCAATGAATAAAGTGATTGTGCCGCAATACCTTCACCTTCATGGAGCAATCCCAAAAGCAAATGCTCTGTCCCTATATAGTTCTGTTCTAAATCCTGCGCCTCATATTGTGCAAATTCTAGTACCTTTATCGCACGCGCTGTAAATTTGTTATTCATAAAATCACTCTCCAATTGATGTTTCCTTTAATGCCTTACGCACTATTTCTGCACGTTTCTTATCTATTTCACTTTGCGACATATTTTCATTTTCCTGCAAGTTTTGTAAATAATTTGTCCGGCTTGCGACAAGCAGTTCATTAAATATTTCTGGAACAGTTTCCTTAATAATTCCCATATCCATTCCTAAACGAACTTTACTTAAAAACGACAACGCTTCTTTACTAGAAAGACTATGAGCATATTTCAACACGCCAAAAGAGCGCCAAACTTCATCTTCAAGCTTATCCATAGAATAAAGTTTCAATGCTGTACGTGCCCGCCGTTCTTGTGCAATAATCTCTTTTACTGCACTTGTAAGATTATCCACAAGTTCTTGTTCCGTAAATCCAAGTGTAAGTTGATTTGATATTTGGAAAATATTTCCTAAAACCTCTGTACCTTCGCCATAAAGCCCACGTACAGCAAGACCAAGTTGTGGAGAAATATTGATAATACTACTGATCTGCTGCGTAAATACAAGTCCTGGTAAATGTAACATAACAGATGCCCGCAGCCCTGTACCAAGATTTGTCGGGCAAGACGTGAGATATCCCATTTTTTCATCAAAAGCAATATCCACTTTCGCCTCAATTGCATCATCGATTTTTAAGGCTAACTTCAATGGTGTCTTCACATCCAGCCCTGCTACCATACACTGAATTCGCAAATGATCTTCCTCGTTGACCATAATACTGACCTTACCATCATCACTTATAAGAACCTCTCTATGTTGTGAATTCTTTATATGATTATTACTTATAAAATGCTTTTCAATAAGCACATTTTTTTCAAGTTTCGTCAGCTTATCAAGTATGATTTCCTCAAAAGGTTCATCTGTCACATCTTCAATATCTGGTAAAACCGACGCCACTATATTTTGTATCTTCTCCAATTGTGCCAAATCTGCACGGTTTGGAAAAGGAATCCTACAGAAATTCCGGGCAAGTCGAACACGACTTGATAACACAACGTCCCCATCCGCACCACTACCATTCATCCAGGATACATAGGGATTCATAAAAAGTTCTTTTGTCGACATTATTGATCAGCCCCCTGTTCCTTATGTTCTAGTTGCCCTTCAAGTTCACGAATTTGATCTCTGAGTTGTGCTGCCTTTTCATATTCTTCATTCGCAACATGTGCATTGAGTTTTTGACGCAAAACAATAAGTTCGTGTCGGGCATTCAACTCACCACCTGAGCGCTGTGGAATCTTCCCATTGTGTATACTTGATCCATGGATTCGTCGGAGCAACGGTTCAAGCCGCTTACCAAAGGTACTGTAACATACACTGCAGCCAATCTTTCCTGTATGCATAAAATCCC
>Ga0172378_10006458_pt1 | contig 10958 bp, 9 predicted proteins | sample GrowelOW332metaG_FD_119755 | JGI IMG/M metagenome (GOLD analysis project Ga0172378, IMG submission 119755) | Groundwater microbial communities from an aquifer near a municipal landfill in Southern Ontario, Canada - Pumphouse #3_1 metaG | ecosystem: Environmental > Aquatic > Deep subsurface >... | reverse complement strand
TTCCCCGTTCCCGGGTCTTCCCCAGAATGTAGCCGGAGCTTCCAGCTTCAGGCCGCTTCCCCGTTCCCGGGTCTTCCCCAGAATGTAGCCGGAGCTTCCAGCTCCGGATCCGCTCCCGTTCCCGAAATATTCCACCCTGCGCCAAGTGGTTATTTTGGGACAGGCGCGTTCCTAGTTCAGGCTGCGTAGCCCCAATAGGTGTTATGGAGTGCAACGGCTTGAGGAAGTTTGCAAAGCGGAAGCTTTGCTCCCGCACTCCATATGAATACGTCGGATAGGTACGTTTGTAGTTCCAGCTTTAGCCTGCGTGGCCCCAGCGGGCTTCAGCCCGCTTTCCCGTCCCCGGGTCTTCCCCAGAATGTAGCCGGAGCTTCCAGCTCCGGATCCGCTCCCGAAATGATTTCTTTGGGTAGGAGAAGAGGTTGCGGCATGTGCTCACAAAGACCAACGGAATATTCGACCATTGCGTTGTATTATTGCTTTCCGCTTTTCGCCGCATTACCTTATAGGGTCAAACATGGTGCGGATGGTTTCCAGTGGCAAGAGCCGGAAGGAAAAACAGGTTATGCGGAAAATATTTATTTGTCTTTGCAGCGAATATGGACATTTGGATGGAAGAGCACTCCGGCAGCTGACAGGAGGCTTGCAACAGCATGGGGATCATCTGCGGATCGTCAAAGATCTTTGTCGTGCGGCAGCATTGGAGCCGGAGACGATGGCGGAACTCGCCGGATTTGATTATGGAATCGCCTGCTATCCTCGTGCACTCCGAGCCTTATTCGCACGGCATCAGTTGACGGCACCAAAAATTTTAAATTTGCGGGTGGAATCTGCGGAAAAGCTGGCTGGCCAGCTGGGGATCGGATCCTTGCCGGAACTGTCCATAGAGGAACTTTCGGAGTCATCGGGCGGCACGGCGGGTTGGGTGGCTTGGTATCCGGTGATCGATTATGAGCGTTGTGTGAACTGCGGTAAATGTGTTGATTTCTGCATGTTTGGCGTTTATTTTAAAGACGAATACAAGGTCGTGGTTGGGACGCCAGAAAACTGCAAGACGAATTGTCCGGCCTGTGCCCGGATGTGTCCCGCGCAGGCGATTATTTTTCCCAAGATCGCAGAACAACCTATCAATGGCGCGGCTCCCCCTGCCGGTGGAAAGCCGGAAGAACATAAAAACAGAGGACTTATGGAGAAGTTAAAAGCACGAAATACCATCCAGAAACCGCCCCTTTTCAAGGATGAAAAAGAATGAAAGCCACGCTTTTGTGGCGGATTTTCAAAAGCTGCACCTGGCGCGTGTTATGGCAGCTGATTTTTAATTTTGCCTGGAAGGGGGCTGCGGCAGTACGCCATTTTGAGCGCCGGCAGAAAAAGAATCGCCCCTTTTTTCCGGCATTCCTGATGCTCTCTATCACCAATCACTGCAATTTACGCTGTCGTGGCTGCTGGGTGGAACAGACTCATCCGAGCCAGCAACTCTCCCTCGATCAGCTGCACGGGATTGTTGCTACCGCCCAAAAATATGGTTCTTCATTTTTCGGGATATTAGGTGGTGAGCCTTTGTTGTATCCTGAACTTTTCTCTTTCTTGGAAGCTCATCAGAAAGCCTATTTTCAATTATTCACCAATGGCTTTGCTCTCGACCGCGCCTGTGCCGAACATCTGGCGCGATTGGGCAATATCACTCCCTTGATCAGTATTGAAGGGATGGAAGAAGAATCCTGCCGTCGACGCGGTAAAAGCGAAGTCTTTTCCCGAGCCTTGTCGGCTGTAGAGGAAGCCGTGCGGGCAGGATTGTTCGTTGGCGTATCGGCCAGTATTACTAAAAACAATTTTACGGATCTGGTCAGCGAAGAATATCTGGATTTCTTGATTTCCAAAGGGGTGCATTATATCTGGTACTACATCTACCGCCCGGTCGGACGGAATCCTGAACCTGCCAATGCGCTTTCCGGAGAACAGATTCGGGCTTTGCGAGAGTTTGTTGTGGAGCAGCGCTGCAAGGCCGGAATTCTGATTATTGATGCATATTGGGATCATCAGGGAAGGGCTCTCTGTCCGGGGGCTACCGGCCTGTCCCATCATATTAGTCCCGGCGGAGCGGTGGAATTCTGCCCGCCGATTCAATTTGCCTCCGGAGTGCTGGGACCAAAAGCCGAAAACCTGGAGGAAATTCTGCAACAACCGCCCCTGCTGAAGGAACTGCGTTCCTTCGTAGCAGACAAAACTCGGGGCTGCATTCTGTTGGAAGATCCGCAAAACCTGGCAGAATTTCTGCGTCAGCACCAAGCTCGGGATTCTTCCAATCGGGATGCGTATGCCGAATTGATGGCGATGTCGCCGTTGCCCGGTCATGATCTGGCCGAGCCCCTGTTGCCTGAAAAATCTTGGGTTTATCGCTTTGCGAAAAAGTATTATTTTTTCGGATTTGGAGCATACGGTTGAATTCTGTTACATCAGTTTCAGTACCACAGACAGTTCCGGAAACCCTGGAGCTGCGACGAGAATTGCGCTTGCGCCTTGCGCAATTCATGGGAGAACGAAAAATTCTTGCCCCGTTGGAATTTCGTACTCTGCAGGAACTCGCCAGCCAGTTCTTAAGAGAAAATTGTTTCTTTGAAAATCATTTGGATTGGTTCATGATTTTCATCAATAATATACTTTGGCGTGATGTGATCAAACGGGTGCCGCGTTCCAAAAGATTGTTGATGCTGCCGTTTTGTTTACGGGATTCTCAAAACTGCGAAGCTAGTTATGATGAATTTGGACTGCTCTGCAATCACTGCGGGCGCTGCCGGATTCCCGAGCTGCAACGTCAAGCAGAGGAGTTGGGTTTGACTACCCTGGTGGCGGAATCGTCTTCGCAAGTGGCTGAATGGGTGCAATCCGGTGAAATTCAGGCCGTGATCGGGGTGGCCTGTTTGCATTCCATGGCCAAAACCTTTCCCGCGCTGAATCGCAATGCGGTGCCAGGCATTGCCATCCCATTGAATCGGGACGGCTGCAAGGATACGGATTTTGATCTGGATGTGCTGCAAGAGGCTCTGGCGATTGAAGAAGAAGACGTTTTGGAATTGCCCTCGTACGATCAATTGAATGCGCGGATACAGGAGTTGTTCAGTCCGGAATCTTTGGCCAAGCGGATGCTGTTTGGCAGTCGTCCGGCGGAACAGTTTGCTGCTGAGATCAAACGAGTGATGGGCGAACATGGCAAGCACTATCGGCCTATGCTGACATTTCAGGCTTGGCTGGCCTTGAGCGAGGCGCCTGTAATTCCACCTTGGCTGGAACAGCTTGCCCTGGCGGTGGAATGTTTTCACAAGGCCTCGCTAGTGCATGATGATATCGAAGATGATGATCTACTGCGCTATGGCGAACCAACCGTGCATGAGCGCCAAGGTGTCGCGGTGGCCATCAATCTTGGGGACTATCTGGTGGGAGAGGGATACCGACTGCTTTCCGGCGAGCTGGTACCGCCGGCATTAAGGGCGGGCTTGTTGGCCGCTGCTGCGCAGGGGCATTGTGAACTGGTGCTGGGTCAGGCTCAGGAACTGGAATGGCGTAATAAAAGCATGTCCTTCGAAATGCTGCTCGATACTTTTCGCCTGAAAACCGCCCCGGCCTTCCGGGTGGCTCTGGAAATTGGAGCCTTGGCGGCTGGTCATCTGGAATCCTATCGGGAGGTGTTTCTTAGTTTGTCGGAAGCCTTGGGAGTCGCTTATCAGCTGCTGGATGATCTGACCGATAAGGCAGAGGATAATTCCTCCGCCGTTTTTCTTTATGCGCAATTGAAAATTGTGTCCCATGAGGAAGCACGAGTGGCGCTGCAGAAGCTGTATGAATCCTACCGCCAGAAGGCCTTCGCTGAATTGGAAAAACTGGATTCCCAAGCGCTGAAAAGCCTGCTTTTTCGCATGACAGAAAAAATCCTGGATTTGGAGTATGGAGAAATACTCCCGCTGAGTGTGGAACCCGCACAAGGCAGCTGAGGTCTGAATGAAGGGGAGCAAGAGGATGGGCATTCAGCACGCACAATGGCGGCGCTCGCAAGCGACCGCCCGCAGAACGGCAGGGGGGGGGCTCAAGCGACTGCAGTTACCAGCGTATCCACAAAGAGGGAAATTTGCATTAAGATGTTAGTTGACGAAACGATAGCGCAGAAGATGTTTGCCGGCTTGTGTTGTGGCCGTGAGCGGTGTACGACAGAGGCATTGCGTGTGTTGTCGGATTTTGTTTTGGGTCAACAGGCTGGGAACGGTGGTTTTGTTAACCGGGGCGGGCAGGCGGACTTGTACTATACGATGTTTGGCCTGTTGCTTGTCGCCGTGCTGCGGGTTCCGATCCGCCGTGACCAAGTTGCGCGCTATCTTGATAGCCTGGATCCTGTCAGTCTGGATTTGGTGCATCTGCTTTGCCTGGTGCGTTGCCGGGTACTGCTGGCGTATCTGGCATTGCCCGAGACGCTTCAGAATGCCGCTGCGGGATTAGGCCTGCGGGGAAACGTTTCTGAAGCGCTTTGCCGTCAAGGTGCTGAAATGTTGCATTCCCGGCAGACCACTCTTTTCCCCTTGCAGGATCCCACGTCCCCGTATTCTCAGTTTCTGCGACTTTCGTTGGCTCAAGAACTCGGCTTTTCCTATGCTGGGGAAAGCTTGGCGGACTACTGCCAGGCAGATGGTCTTTTCAGCAATCTCAAAGGTGCCGAATACAGCAGTACGAATGCCAGCAGTTCAGCTCTGGTGCTTGGATACTACGGTTGCGGCTGTAAGATTGAATCCGAGACTTTGCGGATGTTTTCCTGTTGCCAGCAGCAGGATGGTGCCTTCAAAGCCGCAGATGGCGCTCCGCAAACGGATCTGCTTTCCACTGCGACGGCCGCCTTTGCCTTGTCACTTTATCAGGTTAAACCCGCCTTGTCGGTAAGGGATTTCCTTTATGCGGCGTTTACAGAGAGCGGCGGATTTTCGTCCGGAGCAGGGGATTTGATGGCGGATCTGGAATATACCGTGTATGGCTTGTTGTTGATGGGCGTCTCCTGAATAATGGATAAAGTAACGGAATATTATCAAGATTGGTCGACGGAGCTGCTGGCTGCAAGAACGCCGGAAGGCGTCTGGCAGGGAGAATTAGCTTCTTCGGCAGTGTCCACGGCAACCGCGGTCGTTGCGTTGCACTGTCTGGATCCCCTACATTACCAGGATTTGATACGCAAGGGGAGGCACTGGTTGATGGCGACGCAATTGCAAAATGGGGGCTGGGGTGATACACCGGAATCCCCTGCCAACCGGACGGCATCCCTGCTGGCATATGCCGCCATCTTCCAGGACACTGAACTGAAGTCTGTGAGGCAAAAGGCCGAAGCCTTCCTGACAGAAAATTTTTCTAGTGTCCTTCCTGAGCAATTGCGTGCCGGCATTCTACAGAAATACGGTTCTGACCGCACCTTCGCGGTTCCGATTCTGGCCTTATGCGCTACTGTTGGCCTGCTTGGTGATTCCGATCAAGCCTGGCGAGACATTCCCCGTCTTCCCTTTGAGCTGGCAATTTTGCCGGGCGGCTTGCTACGTTTTTTGCAGCTACAGGTGGTCAGTTATGCCATTCCGGCGTTGATCTGCGTGGGCATCGCGCAACATCGCAAAAATCCTTCGCTGTTGCTCGGCTGGCTGCGCGAAGGTCTGATCGGTCGCAGTTTGCGCGTTCTGCATGCCAAACAGCCTCATTCCGGCGGGTTTCTCGAGGCTGCTCCCTTGACTGCCTTCTGCTTGATTTGTTTGTCGGCGGCGGGTTTGACGCAGGATCCGACTGTGCTTGCCGGTGCAAATTTTCTTTGTGCGACGGTGCGTTCCGATGGTTCCTGGCCGATTGACAGTAATCTGGATCAATGGCTGACATCATTGGCCGGGAAGGCAGTGATTGAAAGCCTGTCGGAAGATGAAAAAGCAGTCTTGGCGGAGCAGGTTTTGAGCCGTCAATTCAAGGCAGTGCATCCCTTTACGGGGGCACGTCCGGGCGGCTGGGGCTGGACACCATTAAGTGGAGCAGTTCCGGAAGCTGACGACAGCTCGGCGGCGCTGATTCTTCTGCATTCGCTGTGCGGCGGAACGATTTGTCCGGAAATCGAACGCGGTTGCCGCTGGCTTTTGGAGATTCAAAATCGCGATGGCGGGATACCAACATTTTGCCGAGGCTGGGGGCGTTTGCCCTTTGACCACAGCAGTCCGGACATCTCCGCACATGCGTATCGAGCGTTGTCGCTTTGGATGCCGGAATTGCCCGAGGCGTTGCAGATCGAAACCCGGCAAGCTCTGCAAAAAATTCTTCGTTATCTTGAGGCGCAGCAAGATCCGGATGGTGCATTTTTACCGCTCTGGTTTGGTGATCAGCAAGCGCCTGACCTGCAGGCTCCGGTTTACGGAACTGCGGTGGTGTTAGAGAATCTACAAGGGATGACACTTCCCTGGCTGCTGAACGCACGTGATTTTCTGCTGGAGCAGCAGCTTGCCTCTGGAGCCTGGGGATGTATGGCAAGCCAATGCCCCAAGGTGATTTTTACCGCCCGCGCCATAGCGGCATTGGCGCCTTTTCCGGAAGCCCGCCAGGCGCTGCAGCGGGGGCTTGCGTTTTTGCAAGCGTATCTCGAGGGCAGGCGGGCGTTGCCGGCAGAACCAGTCGGTTTGTACTTTTCCCAGTTGTGGTATTCGGAAAAACTCTATCCTGAAATTTTTCTGGTTCAGGCCTTGGATTGTCTGAAAACTCATTGCACAGATTGAGGCCTGCACTACTTTTAGCGGTATCGATTCTTCATGTCTTATCATAAACTCACAGAATGGATGGCGACTCTTTTGTTTCTGCTGCTGGCGGCAGCGGGAATCTACCATTTTGCCAGTTTCCGGAGCCGTTTCAATATTGTCTATGCTTTGCCACAGGAGGATGCAAGGCTCTTTCGGACGGAAGAAACGACCCCGATCCGTATCGGGGAACATTTTCAGCGTTTTGCCGAAAGCGTTCCTTTGGAGAATACCGGGAGCTGGCCGGGTTTTCGCGGTGCCAATCACGATAATATCGTTTCCGATTCCCCCCCATTGCAGACGAACTGGGGCAAACAGGGACCGACCGTGTTATGGCGGCAGGAGTTGGGAGAGGGCTATGCGGCTCCGGTAATCGCTTATGGTTTTGTTTACATACTGGATTATCTTGAACAGGAAGAAGCGGATGCTTTGCGCTGTTTCAGCCTGTTTGATGGGCATGAAATCTGGCGGCGCTCCTATCGCAACTCTATCCGGCGGAATCATGGCAAATCGCGGACGGTCAGCGCAGTTTCGGAACAGACGGTCGTTACGATAGGTCCAAAAGGGCATGTCATGGCCACCGATGCATTTTCAGGCGATCTGCTCTGGAGCTGCGATATGCTGGCGGAATACCAAACCGAGCTGCCGCAGTGGTATGCTGGCCAATGCCCCCTGATCGATCAGGGAGCAGTGATCCTGGCACCTGCCGGAAAAGAGGCTCTGCTGCTGGCATTGGAATTACGCAGCGGGGAGGTCCGCTGGCAAACGCCAAATCTGCCGGGCTTGAAGATGTCGCATTCGTCGATCATTCCGATGACGCTGCAGGGAGTGCCGCAGTACGTCTATGCCGGGCTTGGGGGACTGGTTGGCATTTCGCTGGAAGGAGAATTGCTTTGGCATGCCAAAGACTGGCGTCCACCGGTCTGGGCACCATCACCAGTACAGCTTTCCAGTGAGCAGATTTTTCTGACAGCGGGGTATGGTGCTGGCTCTGCACTGTTGCAGGTTGCTTATGATGAAGGGTGTTGGGTGACGACGCTCAAGGAGCAATGGAAACCCTCGATGGGGCCGGCTTCCGAACAGCAAACACCGATTTTTTATCACGGTTTGCTGTTTACGATTCAGCCGAAGGATGCCGGTACTCTCAGGGCACAGCTGGTTGCCGCCGACCCGCTGAAAATGCCGGAGGTGTTGACGGGATCCGGCAGGGAAGAACGCTTCGGTCTGGGGCCGTATCTGCTGGCAGATCAGCGCTTCTGGGTTGTTGATGATCAGGGCGTGTTGTCCGTTTTTGAATTGATCGGGCAGGAATTCCGTAAGCTGGCCGCACATCGAGTTTTGCCGGGCTTCGATGCCTGGGGGCCGATTGCATTTGCGGATGGCCGGATGATTCTGCGGGATGCTACTTCTATGGTGTGCTTGGATCTGCGTGAAAAAACCGGGAAATAAGCTACGATGGTAGTTGCAAAGGAGTTTTCCTGTGATGCTTTTAAATCGCTGGCAATGGGTGAGTTTCAGTATCGGCTTGGCGCTGTTGCTGCTGGGCGGAATCCTGTTTTTCCGGAATAATCCTGAAATCCAGTTGACACCCGGTGCCGGCAGGCAATCTGCTCCGGTTTCAGCTCTGCCGGATGCTGCACCTGCCCAATTAGGGGATCTGGAATTTCGAACGGATCGGGAAAAACGCAGCGTCATCGCCCGGCGAATCAGTAGCGGAGAGCAAGTCTGGGAATCTCAGGGCAGCGAGGGCTGGATCGTTCCCGGAGCAGCGTTCCCGCTCGATATCTCTCCCGAAGGGCAGCTCTGGGTTGCCAATGTCGGACGAAAACGGCTCGAACAGCTTGATCCTGAAACCGGGCAATTTATTGCTTCCTGGGAACCCCGCGAAGCGTTTTCGGGCTGCTGCAATCCAGTGCGTTTTGCTGCTCTCGCCGGAGGACGTTTTCTGACGATGGAAAAGGGAGTGCGGCAAGCCCGGCTATATGCTCCGTCGGGTGAGTTGCTCAAGATAATCGTTCCGGACTTATCCGGATCGGAGTTCAATTATCAACTGCGGCATACACCCGAGAAGGTCTATCTGCTTGATAACGATCCAAAATCCTGGCAGCCAAGAGTATGGGAGCTTGATGCGCATGAATAGACGCGAATTTCTTAAAAAAATTGGCCGTTCGGGCTTGCTCAGCCTGCTGGGCTATGGAGTCTATCGAAGCCTGCGGTCTGACTCGGAAGAAGTAAGGGATTCCCGCTGTCTCGGCAATGGGGTTTGCCGGGCTTGCCCGAGAAGAACGCAATGCGGCCATCCTACGGCGATATCCTTTCGGGAGGCACAATAATGCAACGACGACAATTTTTCCGCCGGCTGCTGGCACTGTTGTTGGCACTGCTTCCGCTGGCCTTCTGGTGGCGTCAGCGCGGCAAAAGCAAAGGGATGTTGTGGCAGATTGATCCGGATAAATGCGTGCAATGTGGTCGTTGTGCGACGCAATGCGTACTGTCCCCCTCGGCGGTGAAATGCGTGCATCAATATGCCAGCTGTGGATATTGTGAATTCTGCAGCGGGTATTATCACGGCAAGTATCTGGAACTGAATACGGCGGCAGAAAATCAGCGTTGTCCGGTAGGGGCGATTCAGCGCACTTTTGTGGAAGACCCGTATTTTGAATATAAGATTGACGAAGACCTATGTATGGGCTGCGGCAAATGTGTCAAAGGCTGTGCGGATTTCGGCAATGGTTCTCTTTTTCTGCAGGTACGTCATGACCGTTGCCTGAATTGTAATCAATGTTCAATTGCAGCACACTGTCCGGCCGATGCCTTTGTGCGGGTGCCCAATGATCATCCGTATCTTTTCAAAAAAGCCCCTGTGGAGCTGAAATCATGATTTTTCTCGCTCAAATGCGTTTTCCCAAACCCGAGTTCAAGGATTATGTTGAACCTGTACTAAAGTTGGAAGAACGGATTCCGGATACCTTGTGGTTGCGGGTGGGGATCCTGGCGTTGCTGTTGCTGCTGACCGGGTTGTCTTTGTATCGCTGGCGTTCCCGGAAGAAGTTGCAGCTGCTTGCAGCCTGCAGCCTGCTGATTTTTGGTTTTCTATTTACGGCCTGTCCCTGTCCGATTGGTATGTATCAAAATCTGACTGCTTCCCTGTTTTCCGGACAGGCCGTGCCGCTGGCCATTGTCGTGCTTTTTGTGCTGCCACTGGTCGTGGCCTTATATTGGGGAAGGCTCTTCTGCATGGGGGGCTGCCCAATCGGCGCACTGCAGGAACTGCTGCATCTTAAAACGATCCATGTCCCCCTGTGGCTGGATCGACTTTGCCGGCAAATCCCTCTGCTGATCCTGCTGGTCTTCGCAGTTATCGCCGGCAGCGGTGGAAATTTTTATTTCTGCCGCCTGGATCCTTTTTACGCAGTTTTTGGTTTCAGTACCTCAGCTGCACTTTGGGGAATTGCGGCTTTTTGGCTTGTGCTTGGCTTGTTTGTTTCGAGGCCATTCTGCCGATATCAGTGCCCCTATGGCGTCTTGCTGCGCTTTTTTTCGCTATTTTCCAGCCGCAAAGTCGAAATTACGACCGGAACCTGCGTACGCTGCAAACTTTGTGAACAAGGATGCCCGAACGGAGCGGTCATTGCACCGGAACCACTGAAAAGTTCAGAAAATCACGAAGTTGGCAGCCGTCGCCTGAGCCGCATGATTGTTTTGTTTCCGTATGTGGTTCTGCTTTGTGCAGTGGCGGGGTACTGGTTGTCCGGAGTAATCGCCTTGACGAATAACGAAGTAATGCTGTTGCGGGATATGGAAAAGGGCAACGCTACTCGTGCAGTAGCCGCCTTTGAGGCCTCCGGGCGCCCCCTGCCGGATTTACAGGCTTCAGCAGAGAAAAATAGGCGTTTTATCCGCATTGGCCTGACCTTGTCCGGAGCGATCTTTGGGGCGGTTCTGATGCTGGAATTGATGGCCTTGTCGCGACGGCGCTATTCCGGCAAAGCCTATCAGGTGGATGCCGGGCTGTGCTTTGCCTGCGGGCGCTGTTACGAGGTCTGCCCAGTCGAGAAAAAAACACGGACACTGACACACGGACGGACACGGACGAACACGGACACAACTTACCCTCCCCGCTCACTCCCAAGCCACCAGCGGGGGCGGCCTCATCGTAGCCCCGGGCTA
>Ga0172378_10006457_pt1 | contig 10959 bp, 9 predicted proteins | sample GrowelOW332metaG_FD_119755 | JGI IMG/M metagenome (GOLD analysis project Ga0172378, IMG submission 119755) | Groundwater microbial communities from an aquifer near a municipal landfill in Southern Ontario, Canada - Pumphouse #3_1 metaG | ecosystem: Environmental > Aquatic > Deep subsurface >... | reverse complement strand
ATGCCTGCTTCAAAAATACCTAGTTGTGTGTTTTTATCAATTGTCCAGACTGAAAGCGGTACGCCTATTTGTGAGTTATAACTGCGAGGCGAACGAGCAATACGATAATCGGTGTGTAACAATTGATATAACCACTCTTTCACAACTGTTTTTCCATTGCTCCCTGTAATCCCGATAACCGGAATATCATACGATGAACGATGTTTAGCGGCTAATAACTGTAATGATTCCAGCGTGTTATCTACTTTCAAAAAAACAGCATCAGTCATTTTTTCGAATTCCGGACGAAATTCACTTATAACGAAATATCGTAAATTTTGACCATAAAGTTCTGAAATATAGTTATGTCCGTTATTTCTATTGGTTTTGATGGCAAAAAACAAACTTTCGGCTGGGAAAGACAAGGATCTGCTATCGGTTAGTAGCCAGTTAATTTCCGACTCCAAACTATTTACTTCTTTCGCCCCAATGTATTGAGCAATAGTACTTAACTTCATTTTTATCAATTATTTAATGGTAAAGTTAACCACGTTTTTTCAGGTTGACCTATTAATTTTTCTGAAACTTTTAATGAATCTGAAACACTATAAATGCTATAGCCGCCCACTATATCCTTAGCTCTAAGTGTCGATCGATTCACAATTCCCGGTATTTCATCATAATTTAAAATGACGTTTCTATGATAATGTCCTCCCAGAATTGCCTTTATGTTATATTTTCTCAAGATCTTATATAAATCCCCCCAATTATCAACATCTCCATCCAACATCGGATAATGCGTCATTAAAAAAACAGGGTTTTTCTTGCCATTTTCTTTTAATTTACTCTTAATAAACTTCAAATCTTTTCCGGTTATATGAGCTTTCGATTTTTTGTCTAACGGACTTGTAGGAAATCCAATGAACTGATATTCATTGTGTTTAAACGAAAAAGTATCACTTCCAAAAACAGCATTAAAATAAATTGATTCAGTTCCTCCAGAATTTGTATCATGATTTCCAATGCTAATAAAATATGGTATTTTTAATTTATCTAAAATTTGTTTGGTAATTTTAAATGATACCGAATCGCCCAAATCAGTGTCATCACCGGCAACTAACACAAAATCGATATTCTTTTGCTTATTTAAATCTTTCACGGCATTCTCAAGATCTTCAGCATTTTGTGGTTTCAAAACAGAAATATGTAAGTCGGAGAAAAGAGCAAACTTAAATAATTTAGCAGAAAATGCAGAGCTGCTAGATACAAATAAAAAAAGAGTAATTATTAGAAAAAGATTCTTCTTCATATAAATTGCTATTTTACAACAAATTAATTAAAACACGTGTATGTTAACAAAACATACAAAGATACTACTTTCATTATAAATTTTATATTGTTATTAAAGAAAAAATTCAAAACAAAAAAAGGAATAAGTAAAGACCTATTCCTTTTTTATTGAATGATTTACTTTGTTAAATATAAAGGTATTTTAGAATAAATAATACGGCTAAAATATACATACTCAAGGTAAGTTTTTTGAAATTACCTGCCAGTAGATTAATTAAAACATAACTTAATAAGCCTAATGTTATTCCTTCGGCGATACTGTAAGTCAATGGCATAGCAATAATACAAATAAAAGCCGGTATTGATTCTGCATATTCGGTCAAATCAAGATCTTTAACTGAAGTCATCATAAATAATCCAACCAGAATAAGTGCCGGAGCAGTTGCAGCTCCCGGAATGGCAATAAAAATAGGAGCAAAAAACAAGGCTGCAAAAAAACATAAAGCAGTAACCAATGAGGTTAATCCTGTACGACCGCCTTCAGAAACACCTGCAGCACTCTCAACATAAGTAGTTACAGTACTTGTTCCTAAAATAGCACCAAAAGTAGTACCTAATGCATCAGCCATAAAAGCTTTCTTCACATTCGGAATTTTCCCATCTTTATCCAACATATTTGCTTTACTGGATACACCAACCAATGTTCCCAAGGTATCAAAAATATCGACAAATAAGAACGTAAATACCACAATAAGCATATCGAAACTAAGTACTTGCGAAAAATCAAATTTAAAGAAAATTGGTTCAATGGATGGTGGAAGACTTGCAATACCATTAAAATGAGTGATGCCCATTGGAATTCCAATTATGGCAGTGACAATAATACCTATCAACAGATCACCTTTTACTTTTTTGATAATCAATACTGAAGTTATGATTAACCCAATTATACCTAGTAATGCAGTTCCGGAAGTAATAGTACCTAAATGTACTAAAGTAGCTTCGTTATTTACAATAATTCCTGCATTTTGTAATCCAATAAAGGCAATGAATAATCCAATACCCGCACTAATAGCTGTCTTAAGCGTTTTGGGGATCGCATCAACAATGGCTTCACGAATATTAAATAAGGTAAGTAAAATAAATACAATTCCTTCGATAAAAACTGCGGTTAAAGCAAACTGCCAAGAATATCCCATTCCCAACACTACTGTAAATGCAAAAAATGCATTTAAGCCCATTCCAGGAGCTAATGCAAAAGGTAATTTTGCCCATAATGCCATTACCAAGGTACCAAATATTGCTGCTATTGCTGTAGAAGTGAACAAAGCATGTGCATCCATTCCTGTTGCTGACAAAATATTCGGGTTTACGGCCAAAATATAAGCCATAGTAAGAAAAGTTGTAATTCCTGCAATAATTTCGGTACGAACATTTGTACCATTTTGCTTAAGTTTAAAGAATTTTTCGAACATAATTTGATTTTTAGTTAGTTGAATGAATTTTAGTTTCCTTTTAAATGTGAAAATACAAGCGTAATAGTCAACAAAAATATATAAAAAAGTTTTAAATATTCGGTAAAAAAAAATATTTAAGATTTTTGTTTTTGTACTATATTTGGAAAAATTACATCATAGAATCACAAACTTTATAATAATTAACTGACATACAATATATTATAAATATCCTGCAAGATGAGAACCAAAAACGTTGTATGAGTTTTATCAAAAAAAAAACAGTTTAAAATAAAAAATATGCATAAAGGTATATAAAGGTTTTGAAACGACTTTTATATAATTTGACATGTATTGAAAACAATATTAACGTTTAAGGTGTTACAATAAAATAATAAAAAAAATCAAGTTAAATTAACATTAAAAAAAATCAAAGTATGAATGTAAATGAAATTTTAAGTCAGCTGACACAAATTACCGTTCAGTATGGTCCTAAACTATTAGGTGCAATAATAGTGTTCTTAATCGGCATCAGATTAATAAAGGTTTTGACAAAGTCAATTAGTAAATTAATGGAAAAGAGTCAAATTGATCCAACATTAAAACCATTCATTAGAAGTATTATTAATGCTTTATTACAAGTATTGTTGGTTATTAGCGTACTTAGCATGGTGGGTATTGAAATGACTTCGTTTATCGCAATTCTTGGTGCCGCAGGTTTAGCAGTAGGATTAGCTTTATCTGGTACTCTACAAAATTTTGCCGGTGGAGTTGTTATTTTGTTACTAAAGCCATTTAAAGTCGGTGATTTTATTGAAGCTCAGGGTTTTATGGGTGTTGTAAAAGAAATTCAAATTTTCAATACGATACTTAAAACACCCGATAATAAAACAATATTTGTTCCAAATGGTGGATTATCAACTAATTCAGTGACAAATTTTTCAACTGAACCATTCAGAAGAGTTGATTTTAGTTTTGGAATTGGTTATGGCGAATCAGTTGAAAAAGCAAAAAAAGTTTTATCGGAAATTATTGCCGCTGATACCCGAATTATAAATGAGCCAGCAGAACCATTTATTGCTGTTTCGGAACTAGCTGACAGTTCGGTTAATTTTGTAGTGAGAGTATGGGCTAAAACGGAAGATTATTGGGGTGTTCACTTTGATATGAACGAAAAAGTGTACAATGAATTCAACAAAAATAATATAGAAATACCATTTCCTCAAGTTAGTGTACACATGAATAAATAAATCAAATTCCCATATAGGATAAAAAAAACTCTTTTGGAACACCCAAAAGAGTTTTTTTATAGCTGAAATTTATTGAAATTCGATTTTACACATCAATAGAATTTACTTCAACAAGTAATTCATCTTTCATTACTGATTGTCCTGTTTGTACACGAATTTTTCGGATAACACCATTACAATTTGCCGAGATTTCGTTCTGCATTTTCATCGATTCCAAACTTAAAATCGGTTCACCTTCGTTTACCAAATCTCCTTCAGATAGGAAAATATCAACAATTTTTCCGGGCATTGGCGCAACTATATTATTCTCATTCAATTGTTTATCCGGATTATTAATCATTCCACGACGAATATATGAGAATAATGATTCGAGACTGTAACGATATTCCACGCCATTGACCTTTATCACGGCTTTATTTTGATCGCGTGATACTAATTCACAATGAAAACGTTTTCCATTTCTTTCAAATGTATAATTAAAATCCTCTTGTTCAATAAAATCAATATCTTGTTCAACACTATCTATTACCGGTCGGGATTCTTTTGGAATATAGATTTTAAACCGTTTTCCGTTTTCTCTCAATGCGATAAACAATCGTGATGCATCACGTTTATAAATATATGAAGTTCCCATGTTATAATTTTCACCTCTCCCCAACTCTCTCCAAAAGAGAGGGAGCCTGGCTTTGAGTATTTATTAAGTATATTTTTTAAAAATAATTATTCCCTATTCTAACTACCTCTCTTTAATGAGAGTGTTGTTGATTTTAGGATTTTTAGTAATTCAATCGTTTATTCAACACCCAAACGTTCAACGAATCATTTTTATAAGTAGGCGTGTCCGATGAAAGTTGCAGATATTCAGAAGCATACATAATTGTAGCTGCTAATGCTCCAATCATTTCATCTTCATCGTTTTCAAGCATTTCCGGTTCGTAAACCTGATCAACCCAACGGGTTGTGTATTTTGCTGAAACAAATTCCGGATGTTTTAAGACTGTTCGGCAAAACGGAACGGTAGTTTTCAAACCAATAAGACTGAATTCATATAATGCAGCCAATGTTTTTTCAATGACATCATTCCTGTCTTTTCCATGAACAATAATCTTTGCAATCATCGAATCAAAATAAGGTGTTACAACAGAGCCACTTATAACGCCAGTTTCTATTCTGATATTTTCACCAAGCGGAAAATGAATCTTATCGATTAATCCGGTTTGCGGACTAAATCTATTTTGCGGATCTTCTGTATTTACACGGCACTCTATAGCCCAGCCATTAATTTTTATATCCTCCTGTTTTAAAGTAAGTTCTTCGCCTAAAGCAACTTTTATCTGCCAGTCTACTAAATCGACTCCTGTAACCATTTCGGTAACCGGATGCTCCACCTGAATACGGGTATTCATTTCCATAAAAAAATAAGATCCATCTTCATCCATAATAAATTCGATGGTACCCGCTGAATAATATCCTATGGACTTTGCGAAACGAACTGCCATTTCGCCCATTTCCTTTCGCATAGCAGTGCTTACGCTGGCTGAAGGAGCTTCTTCCATTATCTTTTGATGTTTTCGCTGTAACGAGCATTCGCGCTCTCCTAAATGAACGACATTACCATACTTGTCACCCAGAATCTGAAATTCTAAATGTTTTGGGTTTTGAAGATATTTTTCGACAAACATATCTCCATTCCCAAAAGCAGATCTGGCTTCATCTGAAGCTGATTTAAATTGACGTTCAATAGTTTCTGGTTTTTCTACTATTCGCATACCACGACCACCACCGCCGGCAGAAGCTTTCAGAATTACCGGATAACCAATTTTATCAGCAAATTCTTTGGCAACTTTTGCATCTATTACTGGTCCATCGCTTCCTGGCACCAATGGCAAGCCAGCTTTAATAGCCATACTTTTGGCCACTGTTTTTAATCCCATATCGCGAATTAATTCTGGCGAAGGGCCTACAAAATTAATTCCGTTAGTCTCACATAGCAGAGCAAAATCGGGGTTTTCAGATAAAAATCCGTATCCGGGATGAATCAGATCAATATTATGTTCCAAAGCCAAATTTACAATTCGTTCTCCATCCAAAAATATCGGTTTTTCGTTCCCTGCATCACGAGCAGGAATAATTTCATCAGCATATTTTAGGTAAAGTGCATCGGGCTCTTTATCGCTCTGAAAAACTACAGCCAACATGCCTAATTTATGTGCTGAACGAATAATTCGAATAGCAATTTCGCTTCGATTGGCAATTAAAAGTCTTTTTTTCATTTCTGTTTATATTAATCCCCTTTAGGGGTTGGGGGTTTATAATGGTATGCTACCATGTTTTCTGACCGGCTTTGAATATTGTTTGTTTGACAAAACTTCGAATGATGTAATTAAGATATCACGTGTATTCGAAGGACTTATAACTTCATCAATCAAACCAATTTCTTCTGCTTTGTATGGATTTGCTACTTCATTTTTATATTTTTCTGAAAGTATTTTCTCCATTTCCTCTTTGTTTTCAGCATTCGATAATTCGTACTTATTTACAATTTTAATGGCTCCAGCAGGTCCCATTACTGCTATTTCGGCTGTTGGCCATGCGAAATTAAAATCTCCACCTGTATTTTTACTGCTCATAACGATATATGCGCCACCATAAGCTTTACGTGTAATCACAGTAATTTTTGGAACTGTTGCTTCGCAAAATGCGTACATAAGTTTTGCCCCATTTCTGATTATTCCATTGTGTTCCTGTTCAATACCAGGCAAAAATCCCGGAACATCTTCCATTACTAATAATGGGATATTAAATGCGTCGCAAAAACGTACAAATCTTGCACCTTTCACACTTGCATTAATATCAAGTGTCCCGGCCATAACTTTTGGTTGATTTGCAACAATACCAATCGATTTACCATTCAAACGGGCAAAGCCCACTAAAATATTCTGTGCAAATTTTTCATGAACTTCAAAAAAAGAATCTTTATCAACAATTATTTTGATAATTTCTTTCATGTCGTAGGGACGATTGGGATCATCCGGAATAATATTATTTAAATATTCCTGACGGGTTTTATAATAACTCACCAAATTTGAAACAGGAAGTGTTTCATAATTATTGGAAGGAATATAGGATAATAGTTTGCGAATCAACATAATAGTATGTTCCTCGTCGTCGGAAACAAAATGTGCAACACCACTTTTTGATGCATGAACATTTCCACCTCCAAGTCCTTCCTTATCAATATCTTCGTTCAGCACCTCTTTTACAACATCAGGTCCTGTAACAAACATATAGGATGTTTGATTTGTCATAAAAATAAAATCGGTGAGTGCAGGTGAGTAAACTGCACCACCAGCTGCAGGACCGAGAATGGCACTAATCTGAGGAATAATCCCTGAAGAGTTTACATTATTCCTGAAAATAACTGCATAAGCCGATAAACTTTTCACACCCTCCTGAATACGTGCACCACCAGAATCCATTAGACCAACAATGGGCGCACCTAATTTTAATGCCATTTCCTGAACTTTAGCTATTTTCATTCCATGAGCATAGCCTAACGATCCTCCCAATACAGTAAAATCCTGAGCATAAGCGAAAACACTTCGTCCCTGAACCAAGCCCCGACCAACCACTACACCATCACCAAAATTTGATTGTTTACTACTTATTGGAATTTGTGCTGGTGATACAAAGGCATCAAATTCAAAGAATGTTCCTTCATCGAAAAGTACATTTATACGTTCCCTTGCAGTAAGTTTCCCTTTTAAGTGCTGACGGTGAGCAGCATTATCTTCTAATTCCTGTAACGCTTTTAAGCGTTGTTCAAACACATCGTTTTTATTCATTCTATAAATCAATCACTTATTTAAAATAATCTAACAATTAATTTTATATTTCGTTCAATTCAACTATTTATCTAAAATAAACTGCACAAATGTAAGCCATTTGTGCAGTTTAGCAAGATTTTTTACACCTTTTTTTTAATCGTATAATCTCTATTAATTTTCAAAAATACATATACATCTATATATCAATAATTTAATATCTTTTGATATTACAAACATATTAAATATTGCGTTAAAACTGAATATTTAACATGAAATATTAGAAAATATGTTTTATAACATGTAATTTTGCATCGTCATAAAGAAATAATTCTTATGACAAATCTAATACAAAGAATCCCCACTTAAAAAATCATCGGGAATTGCTTTGTATTTTTTATAGGTATAAATAAGATTGTGTAATTAAAATTTTACAATTATGAAAAAGATTTTGGTTTTAGTAATGGTAGCAATTGCTACTGCAACAAGTAGCTTTGCTAAGAGTCCTGTAAAGTATGAATCACTTTACAAATTAAATAACGAACGTACTTTCAATTCAATTGTACGCTTTCTGAATGCTAATAATGATCAGAAAGACCAGTTAATGTACGTATTTTACAGAACAGAAAAAAAGCTCAAAAAGGCTTTAGGTAATGAAGATTTTATTGCAGCAGAAAAAGTTGTGAAGTATAACCTCGACAATTCAAGGTATATTTTAGATGACAAACAATACAAAATGTATGAAGCTGTAATTAATGTGTCCATTTATAAGGATACTGAAGATTTAATTGCCGAAAACAGTTCTAAATAATTAGAAATAAAAGCTTTAATAAATTAATGAGGGTTTCAAATAGTTTGAAACCCTCATTTTTTTTTATTTATTATTCTGTCAATTACTTTTTCATCATTTAACTCCCTCAAAGCATCGGAAGCAATCCAATGGGCTGATTTAGAATCCTGTTTTACTATCTGTTGTGCCGTTTCAATTGCTTTTAATCTTAAAGCATTGTTTCGTTTCCCGATTTGACGCAAGGCCCAATTCACAGCCTTTTTCACGAAATTTCTTTCGTCCCATGCTTCTCTTTCGATAATTTCGAAGAATGGATAATACATCTCATCTGTCATTTTTTTATCGTAAAATGCAAACTGACACATAAGCGAAAAAGCTGTTCTTTTTACAAACTCCTTCGAATGAGTTGAATATTCATCTGTTTTACGAATTGCATAAGGCATTTTAGCCAACAAATCGACGCACACATCACACATATCCCAGGAATCAAAGTCGTTTACCCAACTATCAAACTGCTTTTCAGTCATTAGTTCAGGCATTTCAATAAAGGATGCTAAAATTCGGGCTTCGTGTATTTCTGTAACCCAAAGTTCTAAAGCTAATGCATGATTTTTCCCGATTTTCTTTGCCAATTGACGGATTAATGGCATTTTAACCCCCAGAGCTTTATCATCTTTAATACCAAAATGGGCTAACTTAGCATAATGTTCGGGTGTTGATAATGACTTTAACTCCGATATTATTTCATCTAACTGAGTCATATTCAAACCAAAATTAAGAGTGACCTCCAACTACAATTCTCATTATTTTGAGATTTAGCACAAAAAAACGTATTATTTGTAAGATAAATGATCTTCTCCAAAATTTTGTCGAACGGGTTGGTTCTGTTGCGAATGACATTTCGCTATAAGGTATTGTCTTTTCAATTTCTTTTTTCATAATATCATAATTTATTAATAAACAAATACTTATTGAGCCAATTATTCAGGAATCATCCACCAAAATGGAAGTGCTTTGGCTTTATATAAAAACATATAATGCATAAAAAGCTTCATCCAATGACCAGCTAACCCAATTTCACCTACTGTGTAATCAATATCTCTACCCCATTTTGGATATTTATTCCAATCCGGAACAATAGGATAAACTGTCATTACTGCAGCTTGTCCATGTCTAATTCCATAACCTGCAGAAATAATACAGGCAGCTCCCATCTTCGACATTGAAGCTTTGTGTTTATGATCTTTGGTGCCGGTTTTAATTTTATCACATATATTTTCGGCTACAATTCTTCCAATAACGCCCGATGGCATACCTGTACGTGGTGCTGTTGGATTAATTGCCGTTCCGTTTTTGCTTTTCATTGGTTTTGATATGGCATGAGGAGGTGCAAATGCGATGCCGGCAGCATAGATATTGTCATATTTGGGTGATTTATAGATTGTCGGCCAGTCAGTAGCACACCAATCTTCGTAAGGCTTAGGAGAATAATCAGCATCCACCTTCATCAGACCATTGGCAACAAAAAGATCTGAAGTAATATCTTCTTCATTTTTCCCAAACGCTTTCATCCCTACTCCAGCAAAACTTGGAATCAACATGGCAAAATCAAACTCTTTTGTATGATATTCACCATCAAGCGTTTCGTAATAAACTACTCCCTTTTCAACCTTATTAACTCCTGCTCCAACAATCCAATTAATATTATATTCTTTAAAAATAGACTCGGCAAATATTTTTGTAGGTGTAATGTAACCACCTCGTTTTACATATGCACCACCCATACCAAAATCACCCAATTCGTATTCATTTGATATCCAGGTTATTTCTGCCAAGTGATTCAATTTTCTTTTGTTTATTTCAAAAGCAATATTAAGAGAATACTCAAATGCAGCACCCTGACAGGTAGCTAAAGAATGACCGGTTCCAATAAGTATTTGTTGCTTTTCACCCTTTTCCATTTTATCAAAGCACTTCTGCAAATTCTCCCACGCATGAGCTGCATGTTGATAAGTACAAACCGAGGACGTGAATTTGTCGGGTCCTAATCCTTCAGTACCGGCGAAATTTAATTTTGGCCCTGTGGCATTTATTAGAAAGTCAAATTCAACATTTTCAACTTCATCTTTCTTATTATCAGACACATATTTGATAGTAACGAAACCACTCTTCGTTGAGCTATCACCCTCGGGATGTATTGAAACCGCAAAAGCTTGTTTATAAACAATTCCCAGCTTTTTGTATATAGGGGCAAGTTCAAATTTCACCTGACTGGGCTTCATCAATCCCATTCCTACCCAAATATTAGACGGAACCCACTGATAATTACTGTTAGGACTTACAACAATTACTTCGTGTCTATTACCTAACTT
>Ga0172378_10006456_pt1 | contig 10961 bp, 8 predicted proteins | sample GrowelOW332metaG_FD_119755 | JGI IMG/M metagenome (GOLD analysis project Ga0172378, IMG submission 119755) | Groundwater microbial communities from an aquifer near a municipal landfill in Southern Ontario, Canada - Pumphouse #3_1 metaG | ecosystem: Environmental > Aquatic > Deep subsurface >... | reverse complement strand
TGATGCCGAAAGATAAGAACAGGATGGCTGCGCAAGTTCCGTGAATGATGTTGCTGACTGGCATAGGAAGATTAAATATACCTACTGATTCTATGTTTACTGGTATTCTACATGGGAAGACAAAAAAACTAATTGGACCAATCTGTTTGTGGCTTTGCCACAAGACTTTTAGCTAGGGTATAAACAAAGAAAGACAGATTAAAAAATCTGTCTTTCTTCTCTTTGACATTTTCGGTCGAGGTGAAGGGATTCGAACCCCCGACCCTCTGGTCCCAAACCAGATGCGCTAACCGGACTGCGCTACACCTCGTTTCCTGAATTGCGGTGCAAAGATAGAGACACTTTGAATAACCTCCAAATTTTTTCCGCATTTTTTTCGAATTATTTAGTAGCTCCGCCGGGAATCGAACCCGGATCTAAAGTTTAGGAAACTCGTATTCTATCCATTGAACTACGGGGCCATCCTGAATATTCGGTTGCAAAGATAGTTTTTGAAAGTCATACTCACAAATTATGGCACTTTTTTTTAGCAGCTGTCCCTTGTGTAAGGCGGTTTTAGATGGTTTGTTTTTAAATTGTTCAATTGACAAATGATGAGAAAATTGTCTGGCTTTTCTGTTTTAACACCTGAATATTATACGGTGATTAAAATTTGTTTATTTTTATATAGAGGTAACAAGGAGATTTGCTTTTTGCTTTCTACATTCTTAAGGGTTGAGCAAAAAACTCAAAGAAAATGCATCATCTCTCTTTTATTTATTCAAAACAATTACGGTTATGAAAACGAGACTACTCATATTGTTGATGGGGTTGCTATCTCCAACTTGGATTTATTCGCAGCTCACTTTAAAGGAAAACGGACGACTAGGATTAGGTACTGACCAGCCTAGAAGGGAGGTTGATATTATCACCAATGGTCCTTATTCTGATTCTGTAGTGTTTGGTAAAGAGAATGTAGGCGATAAGCTTTTAATTAAGTTACCTATTTCTCAGAAGGAAAACGGAGTTGAGTATTCCGGTGTTTCAGTTTCTCCTTTAAGTTATCCTTTCTCTTCAAATTTAGGAGCTTCCAATCAGCGTTGGGGAAATATCTATTTGATGCGTAGCCCTAATGTATTGTCAGATATTCGCTTTTTGACAAATGTATCTGATATGCCTACAAATGTTGCAGATCGGTTGTTGCAAGTGAAACCAGTAATGGCAAATTTCAGAGATACTTTGTTAGGATATTCTTTACGCGGATATTCTGCGGAATATAAAGAATCTGTTCCTATGATTGTTGCTCAGGATTTGGAATTGGTATTTCCGGATCTGGTGGAGAAAGAGAATGACGTGTATGGTGTGCGTTATGCAGCTATGATTCCTTATTTGCTTCAGGCTATTCGTGAACAGCAGGAAAAAATAATGACTTTGAATTCAGAAACTGAACTTTTAAAGAAAAAAGTTGCTATTTTATCTAAAAATGAAACTGTCGGCGTTATTCAGGCAACCTCTCAACTTATTGATGTGAAATTAGGTCAGAATGAACCTAATCCATTTACAACACAATCTGAAATAGAACTTTATATTCCTAAAACAGTGACAAAAGCTGTTTTATGCGTATATGATCTAAACGGAACTCAGTTGAAGTCTTATAGAATAGCAGAGAAGGGGAGTACTTATCTCCTTATCAACAAGTCTGATTTCAGACCAGGCATATTTATTTATGCGCTAATTTGCGATGATGATTTGGTTGATTCAAAGGAGATGATCATTCTTGAATGATGTGTTGAATCTTAAAATTGAAAGTCATGAGACCATTATATAAATATATGGTTGCTTTAATAGCTTCTTTGTTTATTTGGGAATGTGGTCTATATTCTCAGATATATGTAAAGATAGCTGATGAAAGTGTACGGCCTCTTGCGATGCTTAAATCGAAGACAAGGAGCTCTTTCATTCGTATTATGACTAAAAATGACTACTTTAACAGATTATTGACTCTCTATAAAATTTCTAAATATGAGCAAGCTTATCCTTCTGCTAAGAGTGATTGGCTTCGTGACATCTATGTGTTGGAAGGTAATGATGAAATCTACGATGCTTTAGTTAACCGTTTCTCAAGGGAGTTTTCTTTGGTTGAAAAAACAGATGTACAACCTATGGAAATCGGTGATTCTATTCAAAGATATATACCGAATGATAAAAAGTTTTCGGGTCAGTCTAATTTGGATTTGGTGAGAGCACCTGAGGCTTGGAGTTTGCTTGGAAATTTGCCACATACGCCAATCGCGGTTACCGACACACATTTTGAAGAATCGCATTTGGATTTACAAGGTCAATTCATAAATGTCGTGAAAACAAATTATGAAGATGAGAATAGTTTTCATGGTACAGCAGTAAGTGGTGTTTTGGGAGAAAAAACGGATAACAATGAGGGTTATGCTTCTATTTCTTTCGGAGCTCCTATTTATGCTTCTACTAAATGGGGTGTAGATAATGAGGTATTGAGAATCGCTCAGTTAGGCTATCGTGTGATAAATTGCAGTTGGTTAAATAGATGCACTTATAGTGTGGTTCAAGATTCTCTTTATAGTGAAATTAAAAACAAATGGAATGCTGTGGTTGTCTTTGGTGCAGGAAACTCTACATCTCATTGTGGAAGTTTGAAAGCTAAGGTGTATCCATCATCTTATAACTCGGTGTTGTCTGTGACATCTGTTGGTCATATATACGAAGTAGGAACAACATCAGCTTATGGAACAATAAATTGGAAAGATTGTCATGAGTCGACCATTGGAGACGTTACATCTGCTCATCATCACAATTCTGCTGTTGATATATGTGCCCCAGGTTATAATGTACCTACAACATTGTTGAATTCTCAATACGGAGGTGCTTGGGGAACCTCTTTTGCTGCACCTCAAGTTGCTTCTGCTTTGAGTTTGATTTTTACTATAAATCCTTGTTTGACGGCAGATGAGGCAATCGATGTTTTGCTTTCTACTGCTGATTCTTCTATTTATAACATAGAGGCGAATAAAGAGTATATCGGACAATTGGGAAAGGGAAGATTGGATGTTTATAGCGCTGTGAAAAAGGCTATAGAAACAGCAACGCTTATTCTTTCTTCTCCTGAGACTTTCCAACTGAATGAGGAGGTGGAAAGTCCTTATGCCATCTATGTTAAAGCGCCGTTTATAGTAAAAGCAGGAAGCGCCGTTACTTTTAAGACAAGAACTGATTTCGTGATTGATTCCGAGTTCTGTGTGGAAAAGGGCGGTGAATTAAGAATAGATGTAAGTCCGGATAATGTCATCGTCTGCCATTAGCGTGCGCTAAATCATACATATTGCCAGGCATAGATGCAACAACTCCTTTCATCTCCAATTCGAAAAGGAGAGAAGTCAATTCAGATATAGACATTTGTGATTTTCGAGAGAGTATGTTGATTTGCATAGCTCCTTCCGTTCTGAAGAATTCAACTATACTTTGTTCCTTGTCAGAGAGTTCTTGGAATAAGGATAGTTGAATGTTTGTTTGGCCGTTTCCGTCCCAGTTCATAAGATATTCAATGTCTTTGGCTGATTCGACGAGAGAGGCCTTGTTTTGTTTGATGAGGTTGTTACAACCGATGGAGTAGATGTCGCCTGCCCGTCCGGGTAGAGCGAAGACATCTCGATGGTAGGAGTTGGCAAACTCAGCCGTGAGCAGGGCTCCGCCTTTTTCTCCTGATTCGATGATCAGAACAGCATCGCACATGCCTGCAATGATGCGGTTTCGAGACACGAAGTTGTTGCGGTCTATCTTAGTACCCGAAGGGTATTCTGTCACGATGGCTCCCTTCTCCTCCATCATTCTCCTAGCTGTGGCCAGATGAGCGTAAGGGTAAATTTGGTCCAAACCATGACCCACTACACCGATAGTTGCTAGTCCGCACTCAATAGCCTTCCTATGTGCGCAGATGTCCACACCATAGGCTAATCCGCTTACGATGGTAACGTCTGCATGTCTTTGACTCAACTCAAGGATGATGTCTTCGCAGACCGATTTGCCGTATGGGGTCATTTTTCGGGTGCCCACAATGCCAAGAAACTTTCCTTTGTTCAGATCTGCAGTACCTTTCTTATAGAGAACAATGGGATGGTCATTGCATTCCACCATCCGTTTCGGGTATTCATCGTCGTTGTAAAAAAGGATGGATATGCCTCTTTTTTGGGCAAATTCGACCTCTCTTAAGGCATCGTCGAGAATCTTAGGGCCTTCGGCAATCTGTTGTGATAGATAATCTCCGATGCCTGGAATCTTCTCCAATTTCTTTTTGGGTGTTTGAAACATCGCCTCTTCACTGCCGAGGGCTGTGACCAATTTTTTGATTGTTTGAGTACCGACTCCCTTAATCATCGTAGAGCCGATTTTGTATTTCAGATTTGAATTTTCCATTTTAAGCAAAAAACAAGTAAGTAAGCATTTGAACAGGAATACGATCATAACCTCATTACTTGAGGCTCGTATTTTTCATTTGTGCAAATGTATGAAATTATTTTTACTTACCTTTGTACCTTCAATATAACAAATGAATTTTTTATGGATAAAACAAGATTAAACAAAATAGATAGATTAATACAGAAGGAACTTGGTGATATGTTCCAGAAATCTGTGAACTCGATGAACGGTACTTTGGTATCTGTTACATCGGTAAACGTTTCTGCCGATTTGAGTGTAGCCAAGGTCTATTTGAGCATATTCCCAACAGACAGACATAAAGAGGTGATGGAACTTATCAAAAACAGTAACAAGTCACTTCGTTTTGAGTTGGCTCAACGCATTCGTTTCCAGTTGCGTAAGGTGCCTGAAATGGTTTTTTATTTGGACGACTCGTTGGATTATCTTGAAAACATTGACCGTTTGTTGGGTAAAACAGAGGGTGAAGTGAAGGAATGAAATTAGCTTCCTACATAGCGTTCCGTTATCTTTTCTCAAAGAAAAAGCATAATGTCATCAACATCATATCTATGATATGTGTGGCTGGCATTTGTGTTGCCACAATAGCTCTTGTCTGCACATTGTCTGTGTACAATGGATTTCAGCAATTGATTACGGGTTTGTATAATTCGTTCGATCCTGATTTGCGTATCACTTTGGTGGAGGGTAAAAATTTTGATGCCAATCTGCCTCAGATAGAGAAACTTGAGAAGTTGCCGTATGTGGATGTGTTGGCGGAGTCGTTGGAAGAGAATGCTATGATAAGGAATAAGGGTAAGCAGACCACCATCACTGTGAAGGGTGTCACTTCCGATTATGCCCGGTTAATAAGGACAGATTCTGTAGTGACTTCTGGACGTTTTCTTCTGAAAGATGGAGAAAATGATTTTGCTGTGATAGGTGCGGCCTCTGCTACCTTAATTGAAGCGGGCGTCTTTTTTGTAAATCCTGTTTCTCTCTATGCTCCTAAATATGGGGCGAAGGTGAATATTGCTAATCCGGAGAATGCGTTCAATGAGAGAAATGTTTATATCTCTGGAGTTTATTCAGTAAATCAGCAGGAGATAGATAACAAATTTGCATTTGTACCCATCGATTTTGCCCGCGAACTTTTTGGTTACGGTGAGGTTATCTCAACAATAGAGCTGAAGTTGAAAACGGGAACTGATGTTGGCAAAGCAAAAGAGGAGGTGGCTTCTATCTTAGGACCAACTTTCCGTGTACAGGATAAACACGAACAGCATCACGAGTTTTATCGAATGTTGAAAATTGAGAAATGGATTACATTCCTGATACTTTTCTTCATTCTTCTGATTGCTGTTGTGAACGTGGTAGGCTCCCTCACCATGTTGATTATAGAGAAAAAAAATGATATCCGTACTCTTTTGAGTTTGGGTGCGAATAATAAAATGGTGCGTAATATTTTCTTGCTAGAAGGCTGGTTGGTTTCCGTGTTTGGAGCAATTTTAGGTGTTGTGATAGGTTTGATTCTCTGTTTGGTGCAGGAACACTTCGGAATTTTGAAGTTGAATAACGGAGGAGAAGGCAATGCCTTTATCGTTGATGCCTATCCTGTTTTAATACAATGGAATGATGTTATGATCATTTTAGTTACGGTTCTTTTGGTTGGTTTTTTGGTGGCTTGGTATCCTACCCGTTACTTGGAAAAATTGAAATAAAAATCCGAAAGTTTTGTTTGCATTTCATCACATCTTATAATTTTCATTACAGTCTAAGATTTATAGATATCTGATCCCGCCCATCAGTTTTTGGGATTGATCCTAAAATTAACATACCCACAGGGTTTGCACTTGATTCGTTTTCCGTTATCTATGCGGTACCTGTCGGCACTGTTAATTTGGTCTGCTTATTTTTTTTAACCACGGATTTTTGCTCGCGGCTTATATATTAATTTCTTTTCTGTTTGACCGTTCTAGTTGTTTTGCTAGTTGTTGTCTTTTTATTCCTTATATAAATATGTCTCACGTTTGAGTTTTCAGTCTCCCGCTCGTCTATTTCAAAGTAAGGAAGAGATTTAATGAGTGGTGTGAGCTTTTGAAAACCATAGATACGAGGGTCGAAATCCGGTTTCTTTTTGTTGATCATACTACCGATCTCTGCAAGCGATGCCCATCCGTTATCATCGGCCAAGTCATTGATCGTCTGTTTTATAATCCTAACGATGTTGCTATTGATGTCGTCATACCTGGATTTCTTTTCGATACTTCTACTTTTGTTTTTCTCTGTGGTGCTTGAACCATTGTTGGTATCTGTATCAGAGTCTGATTCCAAGACCTCAATATAGATAAACTTATCGCAGGCAACGATAAATGGGTTAGGAGTTTTCTTCTCGCCCATACCTAACACCAGCATGCCGGATTCTCGGAGTCGGGTAGCCAAACGGGTGAAATCGCTGTCGCTGGAGACAAGGCAAAAACCATCCACTTTCTCGCTGTGCAGAATGTCCATAGCGTCGATAATCATGGCAGAGTCTGTCGCATTTTTACCGAAAGTATAGCTGTATTGTTGTATAGGGGTGATGGCATTCTCGAGCAAAGCGGGTTTCCATCCTGCCACGGTAGGACGGGTCCAGTCGCCATAAATACGTTTGATGGTAGGGATTCCAAATTTTGCGATTTCATCTAGCATTCCTTTGATTTTAGAGTAGGGAATGTTGTCAGCATCAATAAGAATCGCAAGTTTTAAGTCTGTTTTTTCTCTCATAAAATAATTTTATCTATATACAAAGATAATATAAGTATATGTTAATTCTAGTTATAAAGCATTGCTCTTATATCCTTTATAGCTTGTTTTTTGTAAAGTTTATAAACTTATTACCATCAGGTAAAGAAAAATTTGGTTGAATGAGTTAATCTATGTAATTTTGCACGATTAAATTAATATGACCATATCAGGGTGATTACACATATATTTAATAGAGACGGGAATAAGGCTTGGATGGCGGATTCGTTATCCTTTCCCTTGTTTTTTTTTCTTGCGTTGGCGATTCTTCCCGACGCATTTTTTTTGCCTGATTGGAAGTAAATGGACAACAAAAAACAAGAAACGAAATAACGCTATAATTTATGATGCAGGGAATTAAAAAAGTGATTTTGCTTGGATCCGGTGCTTTGAAAATCGGACAAGCAGGTGAATTTGATTACTCCGGTTCGCAGGCTTTGAAAGCAATGCGAGAGGAAGGTATCAGTACAGTTTTAATAAATCCTAACATTGCAACCATTCAGACATCTGAGGGTGTGGCAGATAAGGTTTATTTCTTACCTATCACTCCATATTTCGTGGAGGAAGTGATTAAGAAAGAGAAACCAGACGGTATACTTTTGGCTTTCGGTGGTCAAACAGCTTTGAACTGCGGAACTGAACTTTATCTTTCTGGCGTGTTCGAGAAGTATGGCGTGAAAGTGCTTGGTACTTCTGTTGACGCTATCATGATTACAGAAGATCGTGACCTCTTCGTTAAAAAGTTGGATGAGATAAAGGCAAAAACTCCACATTCCCATGCGGTAGAAAATATGGCAGACGCCCTCAATGTTGCCAAGGAGATTGGTTTCCCAGTTATGGTTCGTTCAGCATACGCTTTGGGTGGTTTGGGTTCTGGTATTTGCGATAATGAGGCTGAGTTCCGTGAACTTTGCGAAAGCGCATTGGCCCACTCTAAACAAATCTTGGTAGAAGAGTCTTTGAAGGGATGGAAAGAGATTGAGTTCGAGGTGATCCGTGATAAGAACGACCACTGCTTCACTGTGGTTCCAATGGAAAACTTCGACCCACTAGGTATCCACACGGGCGAGAGTATCGTTGTTGCTCCTATCATCTCATTGTCTGATGAGCAGATCAAGATGTTGCAGGAAATTGCTCAGCAGGTTGTCCGTCACATCGGTATCGTAGGTGAGTGTAACATCCAATATGCATTCAATGCTAATACAAACGACTACCGTATCATCGAGATCAATGCTCGTTTGAGCCGTTCTTCTGCTTTGGCTTCTAAGGCTTCTGGTTATCCTTTGGCTTTCGTTGCTAGTAAGTTGGCATTGGGCTACTCTTTGGATCAGATTGGTGAGATGGGAACTCCAAACTCAGCATATGTTGCTCCTTCAGTAGATTATATGATCGTTAAGATCCCTCGTTGGGATTTGTCCAAGTTTGCAGGTGTTGACCGTGAAATCGGTTCTTCCATGAAGTCTGTCGGCGAGATCATGTCAATCGGTAAGTCTTTCGAGGAGATTATCCAAAAAGGTCTTCGTATGATTGGTCAAGGCATGCACGGATTCGTAGGAAACAAAGAGCTTGAGTTTGGTGATTTAGATAAGGAGTTGTCACGTCCTACTGACTTACGTATCTTCGCTATTGCTAAGGCTTTCGAAGAGGGTTATACCGTAGAGCGTATCGAAGAACTTACAAAGATCGATGTTTGGTTCCTTGGTAAATTGAAGAATATTGTTGATTACACTAAAGTAATCTCTAAATACAAGAAGATCGAAGATATCCCTGCAGATGTAATGCGTGAGGCAAAACGTCTAGGATTCTCAGACTTCCAAATTGCTCGTTATACTGAAGATCCAGACGGTAATATGATTCCTGAAAGTCTTCGAGTACGTGCATTACGTAAAAAACAAAACGTTCTTCCTGCAGTAAGAAGAATCAACACGGTTGCTTCTGAGCACCCTGAGTTGACTAATTACTTATACATCACTTACGGTGCAGAGGGCATCAACACCAAATACGACGGTAACAAAGAGAAATCAATCGTTGTATTGGGTTCTGGAGCTTACCGTATCGGTTCTTCTGTTGAGTTCGACTGGTGTTCTGTAAACGCTGTTCAAACTGCAAGAAAGTACGGTTACAAGTCAATCATGATCAACTATAACCCAGAGACAGTATCTACAGACTATGACATGTGCGACCGTCTGTACTTCGATGAGTTGAGTTTTGAGCGTGTATTGGATGTTTTGGATATGGAGAACCCAACAGGCGTTATCGTTTCTGTGGGTGGTCAGATTCCGAACAACTTGGCAATGAAATTGCATTCACAGAACGTTCCTATCTTAGGTACATCACCTATCTCTATCGATAGAGCAGAAAACAGAAACAAGTTTTCTGAGATGTTGGATCAGTTGGGTATCGACCAGCCTCGTTGGCAGGAGTTAACCAGCTTCGACGAGATCGACAAGTTTGTTGACGAAGTTGGATTCCCTGTTTTGATTCGTCCATCATACGTTCTTTCTGGTGCTGCAATGAATGTTTGCTACACAAAAGATCAGATGCAGACGTTCTTGAAGGCTGCTGCTAATGTTTCTAAGGAGTATCCGGTTGTAGTTTCTGTCTTTATGCAGGAGGCAAGAGAGGTTGAGTTTGATGCAGTAGCTAAAGATGGTGAAGTTGTTGAATATGCTATTTCAGAGCACGTTGAGTATGCCGGAGTTCACTCAGGTGATGCTACGTTGGTTTATCCAGCTCAGAGATTGTATTTGGAGACAGCTCGCCGCATAAAGAAGATCAGTAAGAAAATAGCGAAAGAGTTGAACATCAGCGGTCCATTCAATATCCAATATTTGGCTAAGAACAACGACATTAAAGTAATCGAGTGTAACCTTCGTGCATCAAGAAGCTTCCCATTTGTTTCAAAGGTATTGAAACGTAACTTCATTGAGACAGCCACTAAGATCATGTTGGGTATGGAAGTTGCAAAACCGGATTCTTCTACATTCGATATCGATTACGTAGGAGTTAAGGCTTCTCAGTTCTCATTCGCTCGTTTGCACAAGGCTGATCCTGTTCATGGTGTTGATATGGCATCTACAGGAGAGGTTGGTTGTATCGGCGACGATTTCGAAGAGGCTCTTCTTTCTTCAATGATCTCTGTTGGATATAATATTCCTCAGAAGGGTATCTTGGTTTCTTCTGGCGATATCAAGGGTAAGGTTGATTTGTTGGATCCTTGCAAGATGTTGTTTGCTAAGGGTTACAAGATTTACGCTACAGAGGGTACTAAGAAGTTCTTACATGAGAACGGCGTTGAGGCTACTACTGTATCTTGGCCAGATGAGGAAGGTGAGAATAGTATTAGTGATTTGATGCTGAACCACCAGATCGACTTGGTTATTAACATACCAAAGAATCATACTCGTAGGGAGTTGACTAACGGATACAAGATTCGTCGTTCTTCTATCGACCATAATATTCCATTGCTTACTAATGCACGTTTGGCTGGAGCCTTCATCCAGGCATTCTGTGATAAGAAGATCAATGAAATTCAAATTAAGTCTTGGCAGGAATACAAGTAATATAGACTATACAAATTTGATTATAACAGAGAGGCTGCATCTTAAAGATGTGGCCTCTTTTTTGTCAGGGATGTCACGTCCTGAAATAGCGTTACAACAAAAAAGTAACGAATATGAAAGGAAAAGAAAGACAGTACGTTAGACGTTCACAAAAAGACTACCCGATGAGCTTTAAGCTTGCGGTAGTAAGAG
>Ga0172378_10006455_pt1 | contig 10961 bp, 5 predicted proteins | sample GrowelOW332metaG_FD_119755 | JGI IMG/M metagenome (GOLD analysis project Ga0172378, IMG submission 119755) | Groundwater microbial communities from an aquifer near a municipal landfill in Southern Ontario, Canada - Pumphouse #3_1 metaG | ecosystem: Environmental > Aquatic > Deep subsurface >... | reverse complement strand
GCCCGGCGTCAGACCGGATTTGGCGAATTCCAGCGGGTCGTAGGCGGCGTAATCGGCCTGATAAGCGGGCAGGATGGCGAAGGCGCTGTCGGTATCCAAAACGTCGGCACTCCCGCCAGGGCCGGCGATAAATTCGAATGCCGACAAATCGCCGCCGCCGTTCAGATTGACTACCGCACAGGCGGCCAGGTCGATGTCCGGCCCGGACAAGACGATGGATTTTTCCGGGCTGCCGGTTTGGATGTTGCTGTAGTTGCCCAATGGGTAAATCCAGTCCAGGCCGCCCTGGGTGCGGCCGAACGGAATCAGCAGGCCGTCGTCGTCGCTGACCGAGGTGATGCTGCCGCTTGCCAGTGTCAATGCCTTGCCGGCATTCAGTTCTATGCCGCCAAAGGGCGACAGCAGTACGCCATGGCTGACGATGTTGGGGGCGTCGATCCGCAAATGTCCCGCCGCCGACAGCGGCGTCGCCCAGTCGGCATTCGCCGGCAGGATTTCGATCAGGCCATCCGGATTGAGGCTGGCATCCAGCGTCAGGCTGTAGCGGCTGAAGGTAGTCGGGTAGATTTGCCGGGCGCTCAGGCTTAAATCGCCCGCTAGCGACAGATTGCCGAGCAAGTCCGCTTCGCCGTTCGGGCGGATGCCTGTCATACGGATGTCGCCGGCGCTATTTAGCCGGGTGTGCCCGAAGCCAGCGATTTTGCTGGCGCCGACTAGATCGATTAGCCGGGCGTCGACGCTGAGAACGGCGTCGGGATCTGTGGCGTATAGATCGCTGTGGGCGGCGCGGTTCCAGCTAGACCCCAGACTGAAGGTATTGCTGTGCAACTGCACAAGTCCGTCGCCGGAAATTAGCGGTGCGTCCAGTTGCAAATAATGGCTCAGCGTCAGATTGAGATTGCCGTCGAAGCGGATTTCGCCACGTTCGGGTTGAGTGGGAGTGTCCGAATATTGATCCGGCTCTATCACTGCCGCCGTCAGCGTCAACGAACCAAAGCCGCCTTGTTCGATCTGTTGGCTCGAAATATAAGCTTGACCGTTCAATGCGTTGGGGATGCCATGGGCGGCCATTAGCTCGACATCGGCCAGATTCGGCCAGTCGGAACCGATATGAATGACGCGGTTGCCGGTGGTGAAGATCTGATCTTCGGGTTCGCCGCGATGTTGGGCGTTAAGTGTCAGGTTCAGGCTGCCGCCCGACACGCTCCAACCTGGACCGGCGGCACTGCTGCCCAGGCCGGCTTTGGCGAGCAACTGGCCTTGCAGTACCATGCCTTCGGCGGCGGTCAGCGTAATCGCGCCGCCGGCGGACGCGAGGGTTTGCCGACTTAGCCCCTTGGCGTTGACAATATCTACGCTCGCTTGTCCGCCGGAAACGTCGATGCTGCTACCGGCTGCGGCCAGGATATAGCCGCGCTCGGCGCTCATCTCTATCGTGCCGCCGGCCAGCACCTCGCCCAGCGCCAGGCCTTGAGAATTGGTTTTCCAAACCGTAGTGCCGGCGGTGTTCAGCCGGGCGTTACCGCCCAACACAATGGCCTGATTCGGGTTATAGCCTTTGTCCAGCGCGCTGGGCGGCGTAGTCAGTTGCAAGGCTATCGTACCGGCTGGTGCGGTCAGCGAGCCGTCGATGCGGATGTTGGCGTCGGATGTTAACGAGAAAACAGCGCGGGGATCGCCGACGACGGCGACATGGTCGGCGATCGTGATCGCCCGTTCGGCCAGGTAGCCGCCGGCTATTGCGGCATTGTGTGCCAGATTCAGGCTTAGACCGACCGCCTGGCGCATGTCATCCGGCAATACCGTTAACGACACCAACTGGCTGAGATCGCTACCGCTGACGGCCTGGGCTGCGGCGGATTTCAATTGCCAGTTGCTTTGCCGCAAGCGGATGGAGGTGCCGGCGGCGATGCTTAAATTGCCGGCGTTGGCGGTCAGGCTGTAGTTGCCGAATCCGCCGGACTGCAATAGCGCTACAGGCAGATTGAGCGTGGATGGGTCGGTAGCTGTGCTAGTACCGATCTGGACGGTGTTGGCGGTCAGGCTCAGGGCGCCGCCATATTGCAAGGCATAGGAGGACAGCGATGCGCCTAGTTCGAAACGGCTGGGCTCCAAGCCGGCGCTGATCAAACGAATGTCGCCGCCGTTACCGCCGGTAGCCTGGAGTTTGCCGTTCAGCGCGGCGCCGCCGTTGGCACTGATTTTCGCGCCGCTGTCCAGCAACAAATCACCCTGGGCTTGCAGCACGATATCGCCGCCGTCTATCGTCAAGGGTTTTAAGATTTGCGCCCTTTGGCTGTCTCTTAGGTCGTTGATCCAGCTGCCGCTGCTGTCGACGCTACTTCCGGCCGTTAGATGAATTCGGCCGTTCAGGTCGCGGGTCGGGTCCAGTCCGCGTCGGGTTTTCAACTCAATGCTGCCGGCCGGCGCGGTGATTCGGCCTTGCACCTCTATTTCCCCGGCTTGCAGGTTGAGACTGCCAGCCGCAGCCAGGTTTAAGTGCGCGTCTTGCGGGAGCGTCAGTTTGCCGCCGCTAGTGATGGCCAGGCGATTGACGCCTTGGGCGAACAAGGCATTACTCAAATAGATGGGTACAGCGGAGGAAATCGAATCGCCGCTGCCGGCAGTGAACACGATGTCTTGCTGAGCTTGGTTAGACCAGGCCGTGTCTATGCTCAACGTGCCGCCTTTGCTCATGGAATTGGCCGTACGCTGGTAGAGACTGTTGACGGTATTGGCGTTTAGGTTGCCGGACAAGTTCAGGTCGCGGGTACGGATATTCAAACCGCCGGCATTGCCGCCTTGGACATACTCGCTCTGGTAGTAGCTATTGCTAACGATCTGCTGGTAAGTAAGATTGGGATCGGCCGAGGCCATATCGTAGAGCCGGCCGTGGGAAAGCAGTTTGGTCGTCGTCACTTTGCCGGCCAGATAATGTAGCGAGCCGCCGGACAGATCGATCTCGGCGCCGCGGTCGACCTGCACCAAGCCTTCGGAAGCCAGATTGACGGTGCCAGCGTCGATGTTGCGTTCTTCGATACCGTGTTGAACTTTTTCCAGCGCACCGGAAATATCGGCCAGTTTGGTGCCGGTACGGGTATCCACCTTAACGGTTTTGCCGTGCAGGATGCCGGCTTTCTGAATCGGCGCATCGCGCAGTTCGTAGTTGCGTAGTTCCACGTCCACGATATTGGCGGACATTGGCATGGTTACGTTCTTGACGCCGGAAACGTCGATTTTACTGCCGTTCTCCAGCAGGATGCGGCTGGCGTTGTCGGCCGATGTGCCATGCAGCGGCCGGCCTGGCGCGCTGCTGGCCCTGAGGTTGACGTTGCCGCCGTGGGCGACGATCCGCGCGCCGGCCTTCATTCGTATTTGACCGGCTTCCAAATCGATTTGCGATTTTGGTTGAACCTGGCCCTTGACGGCGCTGCCGGCGTCCAAGGTCACCGTGGTCAGGCTGCCCGATTCCAGTGTCACGCTGGCTTGAGTGTCCAGGCCGTCGGCGGCGCTGGCTCTGGATGTGCTGACCGGTTTCAGCCGGTACCCGTCGCCGCTGGCTTCCAATTGCGCACCTTCGCGGGCCAGCAGCCGGACGCTGCCGTTCAATGCCACCGAGGTGCTGGCCGAGACGATGCCTTGTTGCGACACCGCGAACCCCATCAGCGTGGTGTTGCCGCGCTCGGTCAAAACCTTGCCGACGTTTTTGACGTCGCCGCCGGTTTGTACTTCCACCAACAAGCCGCGCAGATTGTCGTCGTCGGTCTCTTGCAAATACACCTTGTCGGTGGCTGCCGCCAGGATCACCTGACCGTCCGGCGCGCTGATCGTCCCCTGATTTTCCACTTGTGGCGCGGCCATGATTATTCGGCCGCCGTTTGCGGCGGCGATGCGGGCGTCACGTTCCACCAATATCCGAATCTTTTCGCGATTGCCGTTGCCGGTGTTGCGGTACACCGTGCCGTCGCCGGCCAATGCGGCCACCGGCTCCTGGTTGTTGGCACTGGCATTGGCGTCCACGACTTTGCCGATGCCTTGCGCGAACACCGCGTCGTCAATCTTCAGATTGGTGGCTACCAGTGAATTGGTGTTGACCGAGGAGCCGTTGCCGAATACGAAACCGTTGGCGTTGACCAAATACACCTGACCGTTGGCGCTGAGGTTCCCGTAAATCTTGCTGGCATCGAGTTGATGGATGTTGTTCAGCGCTACCGACGAACTGGCGGGTTGCTCGAATTGCACGCTCTTGCCGGGGTCGATGTCAAATTTCTGCCAATCCAAAATGGTTTTATCGGTGGCTTGCCGGATAGTCAATTTTTGACCGTCGGCACTGTAGCTGGCTGAGGCATGGCCAACATCGACGCCGGGATGCAGTGCCGGAGCGGTTAGGTCGGGTATGGCCGTCCCGGCACTGGCGCCGGCGTTAATCGATACCGGTAGCCCGTTATCGGCCCAGGTATCGGTGGCGCCGGACATGGCAAATACGCCGCCGGTCAAGATGCGGCGTATGGATAGTCCGAGCAATTTTTTTGGGGCGATAAACGGGCTGCGCTGTTTGTTCATCCTGTCTGACCGAAACGCTTTGATGTTTTTATATATTTGCTTGTTTATATCGAATATGCAACAGCTGATACGAGTCTCGAGCGAGAGATGCCGGAAAAAAAGCCCGTGAATCATTGTAAATCCAGCGAATACGCTGAATTAGTCGCGATAATTTCCTTATATGAAATAAGTTATTTGCCTAATTAGATTTGACCGAGTTCGCATTTTTAGAATACGTTATAGCCGTCAGGACATAACGAAGACCGATCACTCCTGACCGAGAGGGCTGTATTCGGTACGGATAGATTGATGCCGGCACGACTTTGCGGCCATGGGTAGGTAACGGGACTACGGTCTCATCATATTTGACGAGGTAATTTATGAAAACGGTAAAGCGGCAAGGTTATCAATGGGCGGCAGCTATTTGTGTCGTGGCTAGTATCAACACCGCGCAGGCGGCGATCAACAATGGAGGATTGGCGATTCAGGCTCTGGGTAGCGGTTCGGCGGGTGAAATGTTTCTGAACGTATGGGACCAGGCGGCAGCAACTTCATACAGTATCGATCTAGGCACCACGGTTGAAAGCTTTCTGGCTGGCAAGCAAGCATCTACTTCCTGGAATTTGGATCAACGTTTTGTGGACTGGGCATCGCTTACCAGCGATCCGCTGACCTTCAATGTAGCTGGCAATAACTCTTATGTCGGGGTCAACGACGCGGACTTTGGTGTCTTGATGAGCCGCAGAACGGGGTCTTCCGCGCCGGGCGGTATCGCGATGACCACACTCGCAACCTGGGGTAACAAGGTCATGGCTAGAGCCAATGCCTTGAACATCAACCAGGATGCACAAAACGGTGATGCATCCAATACAGACTTTCCTTTGAATTTGAGCGAAGTGACAACCAACAACATATCGTCTTATTTTAACAACACTTGGGGCGCATCGATGAATATCGCGGGTTGGGTTGGCAGTGCGGTGGTCAGGAATGGTGAAACACCTGACCAGACAGTGAATTTTTTCTTCGTCCATTCTCCCGGTGGCGCAGTTGCCGGAGGTACCCCAGCCGTTTTCGATAAGCTGGGCGGCTTTTTGAGTCTGGATGTCGCCAACGCCAAACTGAACTGGACTTCCACTGCAGCACCGGTGCCCGTTCCTGGTGCTGTCTGGTTGTTTTTGAGCGGTATGTTGGCTGTTTTAAGAGTTCAAAAACGCTCCGGCTTCTCCTCGGCAGTTTGATTGACTACTACTTTTTGGAGCATTTATGTTTATTTCTTTATCGCGCAAATTGGCAGTCGCCGGCTTGCTGATGGCCGCCGTCAGCAATGTCTGGGCGCTGACACCGGCCGCCGGCGCCCCGCAGTTGACGCTTTATATTCCGGGTTCGCAATCCAACGATCCGGCTTTCGGCTTCATGATCAACGGTCTCACACCGACCAATGCCTTGTGTCTGGATGACCCGACACCTAGTGGCGCCGGCACTACCGCGCATGTCTATTTTTATACCGCCAGTACCGCCGATAAAGCGACCAACGACAATTATTCGGCGATTTATTGCAATACAGACGACACCAAGATACCCGGCTTGACCGGCGGCACCGGTGCGCACCATACCACCCGCTTGTGGATTTCCCGGCGTAGGCTAGGTGCTTCTTATGTTGGTTTGGATGCTGTCGCCAATGGCACTTTACTGACTTATCTGAAAGACCCAACTGCGGCGGTATGCAGTGCCTTCAACGGTTCTTATTCGTCTAGCGGCGCCACCTATCAATGGAACTATTCCTGTACCACTGCTACGGCCGGCATAGCGGCAACTGCCGCGACATCTGACGTAACGCCGGATGTGTTTCGGGGTACGGACAATGTCACGCCCGGCAAACCGGAAATTGATGCCACCACGCTAGACAATAAATATGCCTTGGGCGGCCATATCATCGGTACGCCGGTGACCTTGAAATTACGTAATGCTTTGCAGTACGCGCAAATCCAGAATGGTTCCTTGCCCGCCAGTTGTACGGTAGGTAACGAAAGCGCGGCTTGCGTACCCAGTTTGTCCAAGGAAATACTGGTCAGTTTGTTTTCCGGACAGATTCCCGATTGGAGTACGTTCAGGGTGAAAGTCGGCGGTGTCGAAAAAACCTTGCCGGAGGTGGTTGCCGATGGCGTCACGGCGGGTGTGGCCGGGCTCTCCAATCCCCTGGATACCGCGGTGCATATTTGCCGCCGCGAAAACGGCGCCGGTCAGCAGGTGGCCTTGTTGGCTAGCGTGATGCAAAGCCCTTGTCTAGGTGAATCCTCGCCTAACTTGGCTCAACCGGGCGGATTTGCCGATGTGCAATATGCCACCAGTTTGGGCGCGGTGGAAAAATGTCTGGGCGACTATAACGACGGCACTAACGGCTGGTTCGGCACCAGCAATCCGGCGCCGTTTCCCAATCCGCCTGCTACCGGTGTTCCGCACGGCAACCAATGGGCGATCAGTATTCAAACGACCGAACGTAATGCGGGCAATACCGCTAAATACCGCTTCATTAAAATCAACGGTGCGCTGCCGACCGGCGAGCAAGTTTATCTGGGTCATTATCCCTTGGTTGGCGAGTACGCGATTTCCTGGAAAAACAATGTGAACGGTAACCAGGACAGCGCATTGAATGCCTTGGTGGCATATAGCAGTCTGCCCAGCACGATTGCCTCTCGCAACGGTACTTTGAGTAATCATAGCTGGGGTCAGGCCGGTTACATTGCGCTGAGCGCGAACGGCCATGCGCCGCCGGCCACTTGGGATCCGGCCAACCCAGTGACGCCGTTCACACGTTCCCTGAGTGGCACTCCCGATGCCTGCGCGGTCCCTGTCGTCAATCCGGACTTCGGCAGCGTGGAACTGCGTTAGGGATATTAACGCGGCGATCGCAACGATAGATTCGGAAATTCAAGTTGATTCCATAAGGATTTGGCGGGCTTGAATGGCACAAGGATGTGCACCTTTCTTCGATAGGCAGGTTTGCGAGACCTGCCAACCAGTTTCATACCGCCGAGCACAGGATGTCGGGGGCGGTTGTCGGAGCTATCGAAAATACCAGATAGCGTTAACAAGCAACACTTCAAGCTGTTGCCATAGGATTTGGCTGGCTTGAACGGCACAAGGACGTGCCGCCTTCCGCGGATATGCGTGGTTTGACCAGATCGCTATCGGCAATTGTTCATTTAACCCAAGGCGTCTCATTGATGTTGGACACTAAAATTTTTCTTAGCCGCGCGGCTGCTTTGGTCTGGTTGTCGCTAGCCATATTACTCGCCAATCCAGTTTTCGCGGCGGTTCCATCCAGCCAGTTTAGTCTGGGCGGCTATCTTAACGCTGGCAGCCCCGCCAGTTTCGACCTGGCCGCCTTGCAAAACTATGCAGAGGCCAATCCCGGCGCCCAGAAAGCCGTTACCTTGAGCAATGGCGATGTTTACACCGGCGTATCGCTGAGCGGTTTTCTCGGTAGTTATTTAAAGACCGATCCTACCGTACCGAAGAACGACATCTTGCGCGATTATGTGGTCGCTACCGGTACGGACGGTTATAAGGCAGTATTTTCGTTGGCGGAAATGAATGCCTCCTTTGGCAATCATAACGACATCCTTGCCTATAAACTCAACGGCGCGGATTTGACCAGCAACGGCTTCGCCCGCATCGTGTCGCCCGATGACGTCAAAGCTGGGCGTTGGGTATCGAATCTGTCCAGTCTGCACGTCGGCCATGTCGACTACACACCCGCCGTCTCCGGCGTGTCGGGACAATTTACCGTCAATGGCGCGGTCGCCAATGCCGCGACTTACGACCTGACCAGCCTGGCGGCCGCGCTGCCGGCGCAGACCGTCACTGTGAATACGCCACCGCTGACTGGATCGTCGTTTACCGGCGTATCGCTTTGGGATTTATTAAATCTGTCCGGCATTAATACTAATCCCGCCGTCAAAAACGACATTCTCGGTAAATACGTAGTTGCTACCGGCAGCGACGGCTATCAGGCGGTGTTTGCGCTGGGCGAACTGAATCCCAATTTCGGCAATATCTCGGTACTGGTGGCCTATGCCGACGGCTTGGGCAATTCGCTAGGTAACAAAGGTTTTGCCGAATTGGTGGTGCCGGGCGATGTCGCCAAGGGCGGCCGTTATGTTTCCAATCTGACCAGTCTGACCGTGGTCAGCGTGGCGTCGGTTCCTTTGCCGGCTAGCGCTATTTTCATGCTCAGCGGTTTGTTTGCGTTCGGTTTCAATAGTTACCGTAATCGTTTACATGGAACAGCCCGATAACATTTAAAGGAGAGCGGCTCCTGAAAATATCCGACGAGGATGTAAAGCCGTTTCGCTGTTCGATCTTGATGGCCTTACCCATCCGTACCAGATTCACTATAACTCAAGAGAAATATGATGCGAGCCATACCCAAAATACTGATGTTTAGCAGCCTTGTTCTGAGCTCGATCGTCCATGCCGATAAACTCAAAGCGGAGACTATCGACAAACTGGGCGAAAAACTGTTTTTCGACCCGGATCTTTCTAAACCCAGCGGCCAGAGTTGCTCCACCTGTCATAGTCCGGCGGCCGGATTCGCCGATCCGAACAAGGCCCTCCCGGTGTCAAGAGGCGTTCTCAAGGACCGCTTAGGTAGCAGAAACGCGATGACCACGGCCTACACGGCTTACACTCCGCCGCTCCATTTCGATCCAACCGTGCGTCCGGCCTTCCCGCAGGGCGGGTATGTGGGTGGCTTGTTCTGGGACGGTCGGTCGCAGACGGGAACGCTGGAAGAACAGGCGAAACAGCCTTTCCTGAACCCTTTGGAGATGCATAACCAGGACAAGTCAGACGTGGTGCGTTCCGTCCGCCGCTCGTCCTACGCCCATCTTTTCCGCAAGGTATTCGGGCCGCAATCCCTAAACGATGTCGATACGGCCTTTCAGCATATCGCCGAGGCTTTGGCGGCTTATGAACGCTCGGACGATATGAATCGGTTCAGCGCCAAATACGACTACTTCCTGGCCGGCCTGGCTACGCTGACGCCCGCGGAAGAAAGGGGCCGCAGCCTGTTCATGGGCAAGGCGCGCTGTTCCAACTGTCATACGCCCAAGGGTGGGCCGGACGGCAGACCGCTGTTTACCAGCTTCGGTTTTCAAAACCTGGGCGTACCGAAAAATCCCGAAAACCCCTACTACGACCTCCCGCCGGAGCTGAATCCAGATGGGGCGGATTTTGTCGATGTCGGTTTGGGCGCGGTGGTTAACGATCCGCTGCAAAGAGGTAAATTCAAGATTCCGACGCTGCGCAACGTAGAGGTCACCGCTCCTTACATGCATAACGGCGTGTTCAAGACGCTGCACGAAGTGGTGATGTTCGACAACACGCGCGACGTCGCCAGTTGGCCGCCCGCCGAGGTGCCGGAAACCGTCCATCGCAACGCTCAGTTGTTGCCAGGCACTTTAGGCCGGCTGGGTCTTAGCGCCCAGGAAGTCGACGACATCGTGACGTTTTTGACGACGCTGACCGACGGCTTCCGCCCGGAAACCAGCCCTGTTCCCCTTCCTTAGAGCATTGGAATGGCAATTAAGGAACCGCGCTGAAAGGTGGGTAGGTAGCTTGGACTGGCTGCCTACCCTTTCCGAGGCACTTGGTATGATTTTCCCAGTATTGGTTTTCGTCCTGTTGAGAAAACTTGAAGGAGGTTTAATTCGTGAATAACACTTGCACCATCAATCCTGCATTGCGCGCTCGCTTTGCATGCCTTTGCCAATTGATGGCATCGGCACTGTTAAGTCATCCTGCTTCGGCCGAAGATCTTGCCAGACAGGCGGAAGTCGCCCGTCGCGGCGCCGAAGTGACGCCGATTTCCCTGGCCCGGACTCAGCATCAATTTCTAAAGACAGCCGACGGCGGCGTGCAGCGGATCGTTGCCCGCGACGATATGGATCTGGAGCAGGTTTGGTCGATTCGCCGCCATTTGGAGGAACTGGCACAACGTTTCGGGCGTGGCGACTTTTCCGCCCCGGCCTTCATTCATGGCGCCGATATGCCGGGCTTGGCGCAGTTGCGCGCTGCCTACCAGGCCAATTACAGATCGGTTATACAGCCGAGGCGGGAGGCGCCAGCCTAAGCTTCCGAACCAAGCACGCAGCGCTGTTCAATGCGGTGCATGAATGGGATGGCATGGATAGGGACTGAGCCGGGGTTTTAAGTCATTGCGGGAAGCGCAGGGCATGTTGTACCTATGTTGTGTTAATTCAAAATCAGAAGTGTGTAAAAGCTAAACCGATCGTGAGGTCGGGGCGGAAAACTGCGGGTCTGAGGGTTCGATACATCACGATAGCCGGGTTGCCACCTTAATTAATTAAGGAGATTTAAATGAAAGTCGTTAAATATGCACGCTGGGCCTTCGCCCT
>Ga0172378_10006453_pt1 | contig 10964 bp, 9 predicted proteins | sample GrowelOW332metaG_FD_119755 | JGI IMG/M metagenome (GOLD analysis project Ga0172378, IMG submission 119755) | Groundwater microbial communities from an aquifer near a municipal landfill in Southern Ontario, Canada - Pumphouse #3_1 metaG | ecosystem: Environmental > Aquatic > Deep subsurface >... | reverse complement strand
TTTATATGGGTGATGAGAATCAGAACATGCGCAAAGCCTACTCAGACGTGACGCAAGAGTGTTCAAAAAAGGAGAAAGAAGGTCATGTAAGCGTTGAATTTATAACTGGTCCGAAAGAAGACTATTACGAGAACACACTCATCCGGCTGGTCGGAAAGATTGAGGAGCTGCAAAGCCAAGGCATCCGAGCAGATGAAATAACCATCCTCGTCAGAAAGAACAAGAGCATCCCAATGATTGCCGAGTACCTTTCCGATTACAAGAAGGCCAATCCCGAGAAGCCGTACAACTACGACGTCATATCAGATGAGGCTTACCGATTGGACTCATCCGTAGCGATACAGATGATTATCCAAGCTTTAAAATACATTGCATACCCAGAGAACCCGATATATCAAGCACAGCTCTCTCTATCCTATCAGACTGAGATTGGCAAAAAAGACATCAGTCAGTTGGCCGGACAGATAGACAAAGGAGCTGTATCCAGCATAACTGAACTTGAGGCAGCGTTAAACAAAGCCGCCCTTCTTCCGCTCTATGAAATGGTAGAAGATATTTACCGAATCATGCAGCTCGACACCCTCAGTGGTCAGGAGAGTTATATGTACTCATTTCTCGATGGAATCAACGATTTTTTAATTAAAAAATCGTCAGACATACAAGCCTTCTTGGCTTATTGGGACAGTACGCTTTGCGGCAAGACCATCCCGTTCAGTAGCGAAATTAACGGCATCAAAATCATGTCTATCCACAAATCCAAAGGATTGGAGTTCCATACGGTAATCCTGCCGTTCTGCGATTGGACATTGACCTTCGATTCAACTCTTAGTCCGTTACTTTGGTGCTCTACCGACGAGGAACCTTACGCTAAACTTCCGCTTCTGCCCATCAAATACGGCAAGGATATGGAAGAGTCCATCTTCAACAAAGAGTTTAACGAAGAGACGGAACAGTTGATTGTAGACAACCTCAACGTCCTCTACGTGGCTTTGACCCGTGCTGAGAAAAACATGATTATCTTCGGGCAGCGTTACGAGGAGAAGGAAGGCAAGGAGAAAAAAGACGATAACAAAATGTTCCGCAACGTCTCCGACCTAATGCTCGCCATCTTAAAAACAGAGGAGGCATTCAATAACGGTTGGGACGAAGAGAAGGGCATCTATACCTCAGGAAAATTATATACAAAAGAAAAGAAAGAGAAGGGATCATCGGCCAACAAGCTCAACAAAAAACCAGAGGCTTTACACTTCAACTACTATTCATATAAGCAAAAAGCGCTCTTCCGTCAATCCAACCGTTCAAAAGACTTCATCAATAACGAAGAGAACGAGGACGTTAGCAGCCGATACGAATACATCAACCGAGGAAACCTGCTGCACCAGCTTTTCTCGAATATCCGTAGCCTCAACGACATTCCAGCAGCAGCAGACAAGCTTATGTTTGAAGGAGCCATCAAAGATGAAGAGGAGAAACAGAAGCTGATTAAATACGTGAAGGAGGCCATTGAGAAGGCAAAGGTGAGCCAATGGTTTACAGAAGGCATCCGTCTATTCAACGAATGCGAGTTGATTTTCCACGATGAAAACGGCAAATTTCAGGTAAGACGACCCGATAGAGTTATGCAGAACGACGACCTTATGACCATCGTCGACTTCAAATTCGGAAAGAAAAACAAGCGTCACGAAAAACAGATAAACGAATATAAAACCCTCATCTCCCAGATGGGCTATAAGACACAAGGTTACATCTGGTATGTCGAGGATGGGGAGATTGTAGGGGTATAGAAAACGTAAGAAAAGGAGATGATTTATCAAAAAGATATTATCTTTGTTATAGTTAAGTTGTTACTATCGAGTTTTGAATGATCATCATACTTCATCCATTTAGAATGTTGGAAACAAAATGAAAAATATCAGATTACAAAATTTCAGATGTTATACAGACCAATCCTTTTCCTTCAAAAAAGGAATAAACCTTCTAATAGGTGATAATGCTAGTGGAAAAACATCTGTACTTAAAGCTTGTAAATACATTTTAAGTGCATTCTTTTCTGGATTTAGCGATGAAAACACTAAATGGATGAATCCGGACAGCCGTGATTTTCAACAAATAAGCATAAATGGGATCATTGCTCCAGAACAACCAATACACATATCTTTTGATACTGATTTTTCTTTTTCCTCTTTTCAACTAGCACAAAACAACCTACCATTCATTTTAGATCAAGAATTACCGTTTACACTTACCAAGAATAGTAAAAAAAATAGCAGAGCGCTTATTTATGGAATAAAAGATTATAAAGAATTCTCTTATAATCTAAGTAAAGAATATTTTGATCAAAAAGGACAGAAACAAGCACTGCCTTTATTTGCAAGTTTTTCAACAGAAGATATTCATACAAACAGAAAAATTGATGCTGGAAAATTTAAAAACTATGATCAAAAACCATCTTTTGGTTATTACGAATGTTTAGAAGGTAGCGGATTTCTTCCTTATTGGATCAAAAGATTACTCATTTTACAAGAAGGCAAAAAAAATAACGATGAAATCGAGATTGTAAAGAATGCTCTCACGGATACATTAGGAGCTTCTGGATGTAACATCATCCAAGATTTACAAATTCGTCCAATCCAAAAGAAAGTATACTATGTTTATATGGATGGCAGAGAAATAGAATCTGATTTCCTTTCTGACGGGTATAGACGATTAGTTAACATAGTCACAGATATAGCATTTAGATGCGCATTATTAAACAGAGGCATTTTTGGATTAAACGCATGCAAGCAAACAAAAGGCACCGTTTTAATAGATGAAATAGATCTTCATTTACATCCAACACTCCAATCATCTATTTTAAAAAGTCTAAAACAAACTTTTCAAAATTTGCAATTTATAGTTACTACACATGCACCTATGGTAATGACTGGCATTGAAAATAACGATGAAAATACGATACACAAGCTTTCTTTTTCTAAAGAAACAGGTTATAGTGTTTCTTCTGCTGTTACTTTTGGAATGGATGTTTCTACAATTACAGAAACATTACTAAACCAAACACCAAGAGATAAGAATGTAGATGAAGAATTAAAAAAATTATTTTCCTTAATTGACCAAGAAAAAGAAACTGAAGCAAAACAATTACTAAAAAAAATGCAAGAAAAGTTTGGAGATAATTTGCCAGAACTTTCACGAGCTGAAGCTATGTTAAACTGTATTTTTTAAGCAAAATGATTAAAATAAACAAGCAACTAGAACCCCAAGAATGGACAAGATATCGTTGCACAAAAGGGGCCAGATATAAATCCATACCTGAATTACGTAAATCCTTACTTGAAGAACAAGGATACATTTGTGCTTACTGCATGAGAAGGATTCCAGTAAAAGATTCTAACAGCAATGAAGATTCAAGAATCGAACATCTCTTATGCAGAGTACAACATCCAGAAAGCGAACTTTGCTACAATAATATGGTTATATGTTGTCCTGGAGCCATTAATGACAATTTCCATTGTGACAAAAAGAAAGGAGACAATGACATCTCTTTCAATTTATTTGACAATAAATTAATTTCTACTATTTCATATGGATCAAAAAATGGAGAAATAAAATCATCCAATCAACAATACAACAGAGAAATCAAACAAATTCTCAACTTAAACAACAAATTATTATCAAAAAACAGATTAGAAACATTAAATGCTATCATTAACTTTCTCAAAAAAAAGAACGATTGGAATTCTTATAATCTGAACAATCTTATAATAAAATGGAATACTAAAGATAAAGATGGACAATTCAAACCATATTGTGGTATTGTCATTTGGTTTCTTGAGAAGAAACTAAAAACAACACAATAATACATCAAAATACAATCCTTTTATCAAATATGATAGTTTTGTATAATCACGTCTATTGGCAAAATGAGAATAGCCATTAAGTGAGGACATAAAGTTTTTTACTTGTGAATAAATTATAGCTTATTAAATCAAGTTTAATCATTATGCTAATACGACAATTAGTCTTATTATTAGATACCAATTCTATGATATACCAAAATTCTATCAGAATTCTCCGAACAACTCTTTCAAATCATCCATGCTTTTGTAGAGGCAGGTTTTGAATCCAAGATTTTTGGCTGCCTCAACATTCAATTCATCATCGTCGATAAAAAGGCATTCTGAGGCCTTGGAAGAAGTGTCGTTCAAGACATATTCGTAAATTTTTGGATCTGGTTTGTAAAGATGCAATTCGTAAGAGAGATAGCATTTATCGAAGCAATCCTCTATGGCGCAGCCTTTCTCCTTCAAGAAGGTATGATCCTTCAGAAAATCAAAATGAATCTTACTCGTATTGCTCAACATGTAAACATGATATTGACTTCTAAGCTTTTTCAGCAAATCAATCTTTTTAGGATTAACCTCACCTAAATATAAATTCCAAGTACGGTCTATATTTTCGTCTGAGATAAAGCAACCTGCTATTTTCCTAAATTGATCATGAAATTCAGTGACGGATATGGATCCAGTCTCTAAAGCTAAAAACAATCCTGTTTTATGGCTGCGACCTATACGCGTCTCTGCATTAGAAATTCCTTGATTAGAGAACTCTTTTATACAACGTGCCTTTTCAAGGTCGACTAAAACTCCGCCCAGATCAAAGAAAACATTTTTCACACCTTTCAAACTCATATATATCAATTTTAAAAGATTACTAATTTATTTGGAAGCCTCAAACAGAACGAAGTTTCCTTGTTTATTCTCGAATATAGGCATCTGTTTGCCGTTTGTAGCTTTTCTGACTGCCTCACGTATATAACGTTCCAATTCGTCAATTGTGATATTTCCATCGGTATCTTTTGCATTTCCTGACAAACCTTCGATCAAAGCTTTCGTAAAAATACCGTTATCCCACTGTTCAGATTCATTCGACTTCTGGCTCTCCGTGCTCGAATAGAAGCCTATCACACCCGGATCTGCCAACGTAAAGCTTTCTGCAACCGATTTCTGACCATATAGGGCTCCCGAATGACAAGCATCCATAAAAACCAAAATACGACATTTACGGTCTTTTAAACGTTTGATAGCCGTACGTATTGCATCAAAGTTAACCGCAGAAGAAAAGAGATCATTACTTTCAGCATTACAAGACAAGAAGTAAGTCTCACCACCCTCTTTGCTGCCGTGACCAGAAAAGAAGAGCATCACTACATCACCCTGTTCCACATTATTAACCAAAGATGAAAGGCCTTTCTTGATGTTTTTGTCCGTTGCACTCTTATCTGTGATAAGAACCGGTGTCTTTTGCACATACATGGAGGTCTTCCTATTTGTGATGACATTTGTGAAATCAGCTGCATCCTTGGCTGCATGAAGCAACTTCAAATCGGCTTGGTCGTAATTGCTGACGCCCACGGCAAAGACGTGAAGATTGGGTTTTGGACGATTACCGCGATAGTGCAGCAACACAACGGCAGGGTCACTATTCTGACCATTCTTATCCTTTGCAATGAGCTGCACACGGCAATCATCCAATCGTGGCAATGTCAACGTTATCTGGTTGCCCACACGCTTAATGCCTTTTGTTCTAGGGTGCAACTCACCGTTTACGTAGGAGAGGATTTGAGGCGCACTGCCATCGGCCGTCTTTACCTCGTAAGTGAAGGTCATCTCGCTCGTTGTATAATCAGAGCCATCCTTTGGAGTCAAGATCTGGATGGTTGGAGGTTCAGAATACGTTTGAGCTGAGTTAGTCTGACGCTGAGAAGTAGGTTCCACATAGGCTTGAGAAGAGGACGAACCACCTACCCAGTTCACATTTTTAAGCTTTCCATCGTCAAAAGAGGCCAACTGAGAAGGGTCAATCACCGTAGAGTTTTTAGACTGCCATGCAAAACCTGCATTCTTTGCTGCCTGAGCATTTGCGTACGTTGGTTTTACGATAAAAGAAGACAGACGGTTCACACAACCCCATTTTCCCTTATATTTCACAACGGCAAAAAGTCTTCCGCCTCCAAAATTATAATCACGGTCCACATTATCGAGAATCGGACGAACCACCCATAACCCTTTGTAATTGACAAATCCCCATTTGCGATTGGATGAATCAAAAGCATCATAAACATTCACACCCAACTTTGCATAATTGGCCACCTCATCGGCTGCCATACGAGCGTCTTCCATGCTAACAAGAACTGGTTTTGTAACAAAAACGCCCTTTTTATCGACACATCCCCAGCAACCTGCATGCTTTACAACCGAAAGTTTCTTGCCTTTAAAGAAGTTATAATCAGGATCCACATCTTCATAAATGGGATTCATCAACATCGTACCTTCATAATCTGAAAAACCATATTTCTAACTCTTGATGTCAAAAGCCTCGTAAATGTTCTCGCCTCGCTGTGCTTTGTTATTCCATTCATTTCCAGCTTTTGCTGCAAGCAACATGTTTCTAAAAACCAACTTAGAGACAAATTTCCCATCCACACCGACACATCCCCACAATTTGCCTTGTCGTACAACGGCAAAATTCTTAATCTTCGTAAACGTGTTGCTTCCATCATATTCATCAAATATAGGGTTCACTACCCAATTCCCTGATTCATCACGGAATCCCCATTTCCCGTTCGTTCCCTTACTCGGCAAGTTCTGAGCCATAGTGGAGAAAACGGAAAACAGAATAAATAATATAGATATTAAACTCCTCATTTTATGTTTGAATTTTCTGAAGAATCAACCTCTACTTCGGTTTCTTCTTTTCGTTTTCGATCTTTAATTTTTATTTTTATCTTATTTATCAGCTTTAAAACACCATTTTTAACCCATTTGTATAGACGGGTCGTTATGATATAATACCATAGATCTGTAGAAAAACCTGCAAGACCTATGCCAAGCATCGTATAAATCATGTTTATATTATAATTCAGTTTCAAGAAGCTCATTGTACCGACAAAAGCTAGCAGCAAAAGAAGGCATATCTGATATACATTCATCACCAAACCGCTTATTTTTTCATACTTCTCAGACACCTGACAGCAAAGCATGCAAAACAAGAAAGTGAAGATCAAGCCAATGACAAAGCCAAATGCGTCGGACATCTGACTAATCAGACGATTTTTCGTGATGGTTGATAAAGCATACGCATGAATGATGGTTCCTGATATTCGGTTAGATGAATCAATCTCAACGGGCACGTTATGATAATCACGTAAATCAACCAAATCACCTATAATTACCACTTTCCCTTTCACGTCTTCAGGATAATAATCATCGTAAATATGAATCTTTTCAAAAATCATCCGTCTGTAATTAATCAATTCATCTTTATTCCCCCTTTTGCTGAAAACCTCGTATTTCTGAGGTTCAGCCATTTGGCTAATTACAGAGACAAAAGAGGGTAAGCAAGTATCGCCGAAACAGATATCTTGTTGTAAGGTACGCACAAAATTATTATCCAAATTCACACAAGCCTCACGACATCCAACCTCTTTCACAAAGTAAGAGGATTCAAAATCAAAACCCTCTGATGTAGGGACAGCCCTTGTTGCCGAAACAATTCGGTCATGACAACGTCGCATCACATTCAAAAGGCTATCATTGTCCTCCTGACCTTGAGCAATGCTATTCCCGAAAATCACATCTAGCGCAATAACCTTTGCCCCATCGTTGTACAAACGCTGCACAGCATGGGCAATCTCCGGACGTGAATAGCAGCCTGAAACATCAAAAAGTACAACATCAGGATTGACATCCACAATATCCTCCGAATTATTTTCAATATAAAAATAAGAATCCGTAAAGCGAAAACTTTTTATGGCCTGACCAACAGGGTCCAAAAACATTGTGCTAAAGCCCAAGGCTCCAACAAGAAAACAAATCAAAACCGTGATGACAAGTACCATAAATCCATGGTAGGCATATCTTTTGGTAAAAAACAACATATACCGTATCCGTTATTAGTTATTTTTCAAAGATACAAAAAAGATAATAGACGTCAACATTGAAGAAAAATCATCTTTTTCATATCAGCCTTAATCGCTATCTTTGTTGAGAATTAGACGTTTCCCGGAGATGAAAATCTACGATACCAAACGATCTAAAATATTTTATTCCGATTAAAAATAGGCATCAATTATGATGAACTGGCAAAAGCTAATCTCGACGAAGAGGTTTGGATTAGAGACCTATCACGACGAGCAAAAACAGGACCGTACGGAGTTTCAAAGAGACTTCGACCGATTGGTTTTCTCATCTCCATTCCGCAGACTGCAGAACAAGACACAGGTGTTTCCGTTACCTGGAAACATTTTCGTACATAACCGTCTGACGCACAGCATTGAAGTCTCTTGTGTAGGAAGGTCATTGGGCAACAACGTCTCCAAGCAATTGATTGCTAAACATGGCGAAAACATCTGCGAGCACATCTCCGAAATCGGTTCCATCGTTTCGGCCGGATGTTTGGCCCACGACATGGGAAATCCGCCTTTCGGTCATTCCGGAGAAACAGCCATTTCATCGTATTTTTCAGAAGGAAACGGGCAACAATTAAAAGAGAAATACGGCATCACCAACAGCCAATGGAACGACATCATTAATTTCGAAGGAAACGCCAATGCATTCCGCTTGTTGACCCATCAGTTCAACGGCCGCAGAAAGGGAGGATTCGTTCTCACCTACTCAACCATCGCTTCCATCGTAAAATATCCGTATCAATCGGATTACATCGGAAAGAAAAAGAAATTCGGATTCTTCCAAAGCGAGAAGGACGACTTCGTCAAAATTGCCGACGACTTAGGCATGATTAAAATCAGCGACTACAAATATGCACGTCATCCGTTGGTTTACCTTGTAGAGGCTGCAGACGACATCTGCTACGAGATAATGGACATTGAAGATGCTCACAAGTTGAAACTCGTCAGCCTTGACGAGACGAAGCATCTTTTCCTTAACTTCTTCCCGGAAGATGTTCAAAAAAGAAAAGTGGAGCACATGGACAAAGTTACCGATGAAAACGAGCAAATTGCCTATTTGCGTTCCATCGTCATCGGTGTTTTAGTTGATGAATGTTCTAAAGTTTTTGTAGAAAATGAAGAGGCCATTCTCTCCGGAACATTCGAAGGTTCACTAGTTGACAACATGCAACCACACATACATGCCGCTTACAAGGAGTGCGAGAAATTATCATACAAACGAATCTACAAATCCAAGGATGTTGTTGACATAGAGATTGCCGGTTACAACATTATCTATACACTCATCGAAAAAGAAATAAATGCCGTTTTCAACGCAGAAAAAGCATATTCAAAACAGCTTTTGGCAAGAATTCCAGAGCAGTATGAGACAAACAGCGAGGATCCATATCGCAGAATTCTTTCCGTTTTGGATTACATCTCCGGAATGACCGACATATATGCGCTCAACCTTTATCAAAAGATAACAGGAATGAGTCTCCCAAATCTATAAAGCATGGAGCAGCACCCTTTAGAGCCGTTTCTTCCGAAGAATGCCAAAATTCTGATGCTCGGAAGTTTCCCTCCCTCACAAAAGAGATGGTCAATGGACTTCTATTATCCGAACTGGCAAAACGACATGTGGCGCATTTTCGGTCTTGTTTTTTTCGATGAAAAGGATTATTTCACTATTCCATCAGAAAAAAAGTTCAACAAAGAGAAAATTGTCAAATTTCTCAATGAAAAGGGCATTGCCTTCAGCGATACGGCAAAATCAGTGACCCGATTAAAAGGCACTGCCTCCGACCAATTTCTTGAAGTGGACGAGACAATGGACATTGGCTTTTTTTTGAGAGAATTACCCCAATGCATCGCGATTATCACCACTGGAGGCAAGGCTGCCGAAACACTGTGCAAACAATATGACGCAGAGGTTCCAGCTGTAGGCGGACATACAGACATCCTTTTTGAAGGAAGAAAAATCTCGATTTACAGGATGCCCTCTTCTTCCAGAACTTACCCTAAACCTATCGATGAAAAGGCTAAAATGTATGCCTCTATAAAAACAATTCTTTCTTGAAAAACATGGATAACATGTGGCAAACAAGAACAAAAGTTCTCTTAGGAGATGAAAAGGTGGAACGTATGAAACATCTGCACGTACTCGTTGTAGGCGTGGGCGGAGTGGGCGCATACGCTGCTGAGATGCTTTGCCGTGCCGGCATCGGCATCATGACGATTTTGGATGCAGACACCGTAAATGAAAGCAACATCAACCGCCAGTTGGTAGCGTTGCATTCGACTATCGGCCAATACAAGACGGAAGTCCTTGCCAAACGACTATTAGATATCAATCCAGACTTAAAAATAACCGTTTTAAACGAGTTTTTGAAAGACGAGCGAATTCCTGAACTTTTGGATTCAACCCATTTTGATTACATCGTTGATGCCATCGACACGCTTAGTCCTAAGGTCTTTTTGATTCAGAATGCTCTCGAGAGAAAGATAAATATCATCTCCTCCATGGGTGCAGGAGCCAAGACAGATCCGACACAGATTAAAATTGCCGATATATCCAAATCATACAACTGCAACTTGGCCAAAGCCGTTCGAAAGAGGCTCAGTAAAATTGGAATAAAGAAAGGATTTCCTGTTGTGTTCAGTTCCGAATTAGCCGATGAAAAGGCAATTATTCCATGTACAAACGAGCAAAATAAAGTCTCTACCGTAGGAACCGTTTCCTACATGCCACCGACTTTCGGAAACTTCATAGCATCGTATATTATCAGGGATTGTTAGTTTTATTTACACAGAGGACCACAAAGAAGGCACAGAGAGCCACAGAGAATAAATACAAAAATCAATCAGTAAAAGTACTGAATCTCGCTCGATTACCAGTAGTTCCTATGTTTGTATTTGTAAAAAAGATAAGGAGAAGATATAAAAAAGGCATCCAATTTTTAAGTTTGTAAAAAGAACATATAACAATAACTTAAAAAAATAGATGCCCATGAAAACA
>Ga0172378_10006452_pt1 | contig 10964 bp, 12 predicted proteins | sample GrowelOW332metaG_FD_119755 | JGI IMG/M metagenome (GOLD analysis project Ga0172378, IMG submission 119755) | Groundwater microbial communities from an aquifer near a municipal landfill in Southern Ontario, Canada - Pumphouse #3_1 metaG | ecosystem: Environmental > Aquatic > Deep subsurface >... | reverse complement strand
TTTAGAATATAAAGCTGATATTGAAGATATATTTAAAACATATCACGATTTAACTAGTAATTATAATGTTCTTCCTGTTTCAAGTACATATTTGGAAAATATTTTTTCGATAAATCAAAAAATAGGGCAAAAACTTGAAATTGACGAACCACTCTATATGATTTTAAAACAAGCTGAAGAGATTAAGACATTAACAAATGGGTATTTTGATATATCTATAGGGAAAGCTATTGATCTTTGGAAATCAATTATTGAAAATGATTATGATGATAATATTGTATCTGATGAAGATTTTGAGTTGGTAACGACAGCAATTGAAGCATTAGATTTTTCATCAAATCAAGTTATATTAAGCGAAGAAGAGGGACATTATTATATAGAAACAAAGGGAGACAATGTTAAATTGGATTTAGGTGCTATCTCTAAAGGATATGCAACACAAAGAGCTGTAGAGTATTTAGAAGATAATAATGTTACTTATTATTTTATTAATTCAGGTTCTAGTTCTTTATTTATGGGTAAAAATTCAAATTTAGAAAGAGATTATTTTAATATTGGTCTTACATGTCCTATTTGTAGTGCTAAAGGCAGTTATGGCACTATTAAAAATGTAATGAATCAATCAGTGACAACTAGTGGAGATTATGAGCAATATGTATTGCATGATGATTTGAGATATCATCATATTATTTCTCCGGTCACAAAAATGCCTATGCAATATTATCATACTGTTACATTAGTAGGTGATGATGCGGGATTACTAGATGCTTTAAGCACAGCTTTATTTTCTATGCCTGAAGATGTATTTGCATCATGGATGTTAGAACATCAAGTTTCACTAAACTTAAGTTATGTTAGGTTTAATATAGATGAAACAATAAGTCAATCTTTATTAGATGATTTAATATTTGAGGCGATTGAATGAAAAATAAAAAAACGATACGTAAAACTGATGTATATTTAATGGGAATTTTACTTGTTGTTTTTGCTGCTCTATTTTTATTTTTTCAACTTGTTATATTTTCTGGGACTGCTGAATATGCTTATATTTATTATGATGTTGCAGATCCTATAGTTACAATAGACTTTAGTAAACAAAAAATCATTGTGCATTATGAACAAGAAGTGCCAAGTGAATATTTAACAATATATCCAATAGTAAATGAACAAGGTGAAGACGGATTTGTTGAAATTACTTTGTTAGGTGATTATAAGATAGATGGTATTCGACAAGAAGTTGTTATTACTGTTGATTATAATCAATCTAGAATAAAAATTAAAGAAGAAGAAAGTCCACAGAATATATGTAGTAAACAAGGGTGGTCTACTGCGGCACCGCTGATTTGTTTACCTAATAAAATTCGTGTCGAATTTGATTCAACAAATTCAGATATTGATTTCATACAGTAACACAGGTGGGATATGAAAAGAAAACAAACTCAAAAAATGGTATTATTAGCAAATTTACTTGCTATTGGTATTGTTTTAAATGTAATTGAATCATTATATATTCATATATCGCCAGTACCAGGTGCAAAAATCGGATTGGCAAATATCGTTACTTTAATTGCTATATATTTATATGGTGTAAAAGAAGGCGTTATTTTAACATTACTTAGAATTTTTTTAGTATCTATTATTATTGGAACTTTTTTAGGGCCTACATTTTATTTAGGTTTAGGTGGGGCGGCATTATCCATAACAGCAATGGGTGTACTTAAAAAAATTGATTTTTTTGGTATTGTTGGTGTAAGTGTTATGGGATCAGTGTTTCATGCAATTGGACAAATTGGGATAGGAATTTTTGTTATAGGTTCTACTACAATAATTTATTGGTTGCCAGTGATGTTATTGATTAGTATACCTGCAGGAATTTTAACAGGTATTATTTCGACTAAATTTTTAAGTGTATGGCAAGCTACACATAATGAAAAAAATTAAAAAGTAAATTTTTATGTGATATGACTTGTCAATTATAATCTATAATGATATAATGTATTCGCGAAAACTTACTATGACTAGTAGTCATGGCGGAAGGAGAGCCTAAAATGAAAAAAGGAATTCACCCAGATTATAGAGTGATTAAAGTGACTTGTTCAACTTGTGGATATGAACATGAAATTGGAACAACTGCTAAAGATTTTAAAATAGATACTTGTTCAAATTGTCATCCATTCTATACAGGGCAACAATCATTTTTACAAGCTGCAGGACGTGTTGAAAAATTCAATAAACGTTACGGCATTAATTCAAACAAAAAAGATAACGAATAACGTGATATTTCATCGCGTTTTTTGTTAAAATGGATAAAAACAAAGGGGATTTGTTATGTATCATACATATAAAAACGGATTTATAGAAGTTGTTTGTGGACCTATGTTTGCAGGCAAAACAGAAGAATTAATTCGTCGCATAAAACGACTAGAATATGCAAAGCAAAATGTATTAGTTTTTAAACCTAGTATCGATGATCGCTATGAAAAAGGAGAAATTGTTTCTCATAATCTAAGTAAAAAACCTTCTATTATTATTGATAAAAGTATTGAAATTTTATCATATGTTAAAAGCGATACAGATGCAGTTGTTATAGATGAAGTTCAATTTTTTGATAATGATATTGTTGATCTTTTAGAATCACTTGCAGATAAAGGTATTCGTGTTATTGTTGGCGGGTTAGATCGCAATTTTAGAGGGGAACCTTTTGGCCCAATGCCTGAACTCTTAGCAAGAGCTGAATTTGTGACTAAACTTACAGCAATTTGTGTCAAAAGTGGGTTACCAGCAACACGCACCCAAAGAATTATCAATGGAAAACCTGCAAATTATAGTGATCCAACCATATTAGTTGGTGCAAATGAATCATATGAACCTAGATCGAGACACTTCCATGAAGTCCCCGGAAAACCTAAAAAATATTAAATATATGAAAGCCGCTTTGATTGAAGCACAAAAGGCTTTCAAAAAAGATGAAGTTCCAGTGGGTGCAGTTGTCGTATATCGTGATAAAATAATAGCAAGAGCACATAATCTTAGAGAAAGCCAGCAACAATTCCACGGGCATGCAGAATTTTTAGCAATGATGAAAGCAGCTAAAAAAATAGGGAGTTGGAGACTAGAAGATTGTGATGTATATGTGACATTAGAACCCTGCTCAATGTGTGCTGGGGCAATGGTTCAAGCACGTATAAGAAAAGTTTATTATGGTGCTAAAGATTCTAAATCTGGTGCTATAGATAGTATATTTAATATGTTTGATATTAAATTTAATCATCATGTTGAATCAGAAGGTTGTATTTTAGAAGAAGAAAGTGAACTTTTGTTAAAATCTTTTTTTAAAACATTAAGAACTAAAAAATAAAGTCCCTATCAAGCATCATCATTCAATAGTAGCTTGTGAACCTGGTCAGGTCTTGATCGAAGCAGCCATAAGCATAGTCTATTATGTGGGTGATGATGCTTGATAGGGATTTTTAATTAAGATTTTTGTTTTTTATTTAAATTAACATAATTGAAAATAATACAATTATATAATGATATAATAATAATGTTGGAGGTAAGAAAATATGAAAATTAACCCTAAAGTATTTAGAAATTTAACAAGTGAACCATTTGAGGTGCAAAATATTGGTGATTATAAAGTCTCTTTTTATGATATGAACACAACATCATATTTAACACAATTTGCAGGTAGAGGTAAGTTTGCAATTTGGACATCTGATGGCAGTAAAGAATATAAGGTACTTATTGAAATGTCATATTATGAAGCATTAAAGCCTTTTTATGAGTATGATGTAAACAAGATTTGGTTAGAGTTTTTATCAGGTGCTGGAGAAATCTCTAAAAAAATTAATTTGTATTTCATGATTCCTACTGTTTCATTATATTTAGTTGTAGCAGTTGTAGCAGCAATATTTTTTCCTACTATAATGATTCAAATTTTATTAGCATTGCTTGCAATTGTATTTATTAGTAATATGATTCAAACTAGATTTACTTCAAAGAAAATTAAAGAAGAAAATATTAAATCACAAGATAAAATTAAGCAAGTACTTGGTCAAGATGAATTTGATCAATTGGTTATAGCTCAAGAAGTACATTATAAAAAGTATTTTAAATTTGAAGATTCAGAATCTGAAACAAAGAATGAAAATATAGATATCCAAGATGTTGATGCTGAAACTGTGGAAAATAAAACTGATAAGGAAAAGGAATAAGGCATATGAAAGACTTATCAATTAATGCAATTAGATTCTTAGGTGTTGATGCAATTAATAAAGCAAATAGTGGACACCCAGGCATTGTTTTAGGTGCTGCACCTATGGCTTTTCAATTATTTACAGAAAATTTAAATATAGATGTTAAAAAAACTGATTGGATAAATCGAGATAGATTTATATTATCTGCTGGACATGGATCAATGTTACTTTATGCATTAAACCATTTATCAGGATATAATATTTCAATAGAAGATATTAAGAATTTTAGACAAATAGGAAATACTCCAGGACATCCAGAATATCGACATACTGAAGGTGTAGAAACAACCTCTGGGCCTTTAGGACAAGGTATTTCTAATGCCGTGGGTATGGCAATTGCTGAGGCACATTTAGCTGCAAAGTTTAATCAACCCGAATTTCCAATTATTGATCATTTCACATATGTTATATGTGGTGATGGGGATTTACAAGAAGGTGTTGCAATGGAATCAGCAAGCCTTGCTGGACATTTAGGGTTAGGGAAACTTATTGTATTATTTGATTCAAATGATATCCAATTAGATGGACCTGTATCCAATGCTAATAGTGATCAAACAAAAGCTAAATTTGAATCTATGGGATGGCAATATCTGTATGTTGCAGATGGCAATCAATTGGTTGATATTCAAAAAGCTTTAACAAAAGCAAAAAAAGAACTTAATAAACCAACAATGATTGAAGTTAAAACAGTAATTGGTTTTGGAACGGACTTATGTGGAACATCAAAAGCGCATGGAGCTCCAATTGGAGAAGCACAACGTCAAGTATTAAGTAAAAACCTTCAATGGAATTATGAACCATTTAACATTCCTCAAGAAGTTTATAGCTATTATCGTAAACGTGTTTTCTTAAGAGGACAAAGAGTTCATAGAAAATGGAATAATCTTATTGTTGATTATAAATTACAATATCCAGAGTTATATCAACAATTTGAAGTATATATGAATCAAGATATAAATATTGATTTAACAGAATTTTCTAGTATTATTGTTGGTGATAAAGAAGCAACAAGAAACATTAGCGGAAAAACACTTCAAATATTATCTAAAAATTATCCATTCTTAATTGGAGGATCTGCAGATTTAACTGGATCAACTAAAGCAAAAGGTGCTGATGGGAATTTTACCAAGACTTCAAGACTTGGCAGAAATATAAATTTTGGTGTTAGAGAACATGCAATGGCAGCAATTACTAATGGTATTGTTTTGCATGGTGGTCTTAAAGCTTTTGCAGGTGGATTCTTTGTTTTTAGTGATTATATGAAACCAGCAATTAGATTGGCAGCAATTATGCAAATTCCATCTATTTTTGTATTTACACATGATTCTATTGGTGTAGGCGAAGATGGACCAACACATCAACCAATTGAACAATTGGCTGGGTTAAGAGCAATTCCAAATTTAAATATTATCCGTCCTGCGGATGCTAAAGAAACTGTAGCTGCATGGAAAGTTGCTATGGAATCAAAATTAACACCAACTGTAATTGTTTTAACTAGACAAGCAGTTAAAAATCAAGATAATACATCTTATGAAGGCTTTTCAAAAGGCGCTTATATCGTTAAAAAAGAGGAAAATGAATTGCAAGGTATAATCATAGCTTCAGGTTCGGAAGTTGAACTTGCACTAGACACAGAAAAAATCCTTAAAGAAAAAGGATATGATGTTCGTGTAGTAAGTATGCCTTCAATGTTTATGTTTGAACAAACCACACAAAAATATCAAAAAGAAGTTTTACCTTCAAGAGCTAAAAAAATAGCTATTGAAATGGCAAGTTCAATGCCTTGGTATAAATACGCAAAAAATGTTTATGGGATTGATACTTTTGGTATTAGTGCACCTATAGAAGATGCGTTAAAATATTTTAAATTTACACCGCAAGATTTTGCATTATATGTAGAAAAGGTAATCAAATCTTGACATTATTTTGAAAAAGAAAGTGATAAAATGATTTATGATGGAATTATTGTCGGCGCAGGACATGCTGGTGTAGAAGCAGCACTTGCAATGGCTAGAATGAATAAAAAAACAATACTTATAACAGGCAACCTTAACAAGGTTGCTTCTTTACCATGCAATCCATCTATTGGAGGGCCAGCTAAAGGTATAGTGGTTCGTGAAATCGATGCTTTAGGCGGACAAATGGCTCGAAGTGCAGATAAGGCACAAATACAAATGAAAATGTTAAATGCTTCAAAAGGGCCAGCAGTGCGTGCACTACGTGCGCAAATTGATAAACTAGAATATCCTAAAATTATGTTAGATGTTTTAAAAACAACTCCAAATCTTACGTTACTTGAAGCTCTTGTAGATCATATGATTATTGAAAATAATAAAGTACAAGGTGTTATTCTAACAAGTGGGGAAGTTATTTTAGGCAAAACAGTTACATTAACTACAGGAACTTATTTAAGTAGTAATATCCTTATAGGAGATGAAAAAACTTCAAGTGGTCCCGGTGGAGAACCGACTACTTATGGTATTAGTAAACAACTTAAAGATTTAGGTTTTGAAGTTATTAGATTAAAAACGGGGACACCTCAAAGAATTGCTAAAAATAGTATTGATGTGTCAAAAATGGCAACACAACCTGGCGATGGAATGAAGTATACATTTAGTTTTGATAATCATTATTATGATGAAAATCCTCAAGAGTTTTGTTATTTAACACATACAACAGGTAAAACACATCAAATTATTAATCAACATTTAAAAGAGTCTTCAATGTATGGGGGTTTTGTTGAGGGTGTTGGTCCTAGATATTGTCCTTCAATAGAAGATAAAGTTGTAAGATTTAATGATAAACCAAGACACCAATTATTTATTGAACCAGAATCATTACTTATTGATGAATTATATGTTCAAGGTTTATCAACTTCATTACCGCGTTATGTTCAAGAAGAAATGATAAGAACAATACCAGGTCTTGAAAATGTTAAAATACTAAGATATGCATATGCGATTGAATATGATGCGATTAATCCAACTCAAATAAAGCTTTCATTAGAAACAAAAAAGATTGAGAATTTATTTTGTGCAGGACAAATAAATGGTACTAGTGGTTATGAAGAAGCAGCGTGTCAAGGTTTAATGGCAGGGATTAATGCATGTTTAAAAATTGATCAAAAAGAACCGTTTATACTCAAGCGTTATGAAGCATACATTGGTGTTTTAATTGACGATTTAGTTACAAAAGGTATACTTGATCCATATCGTTTATTAACATCAAGAGCAGAATATAGATTATTATTAAGAAATGATAATGCAGATTTAAGATTAATGGGTTATGGGAAAAAACTTGGTTTAATTGAAGATGAAAAATATCAAAGATTTATTGATAAAAAAAATAAGATTGATAATCTAATGGCAGCAATAGAAAATTTTAGAGTGATGCCAAATGATGAAAATTTAAAATATCTAGCATCAAGAAAGTCATCACCAATTTTTGAAGCAGTTTCTTTATATAATTTATTAAAGAGACCAGAATTAAATAAAGATGATATTGTTCACTATATTCCTGATTGCAAAGAACAAGATGTTTTAGAACAAGTTGAAATCACAGTTAAATATGATGGTTATATTAAAAAAGAAACAAAAGAAGTTCAAAAAATGGAACGGTTAGAACATAAAGTAATTCCTGAAGATATTGATTATAAACTTATTCATAATATAGCTTCTGAAAGTCGAGAAAAACTTAATAAAATTAGACCGTTAACGGTGGGACAAGCTGGAAGAATTTCTGGTGTAAACCCGGCTGATATTTCTATATTATTAATATATATTGAGTCAGGAAATTATAAACATGTTTAATCAGTTTATTGAACAAGTTGAGAAAGACTTTGCAATATTATTAACTCAAACACAAAAAGAACAATTTCAAATATATTATCAATTGCTTATTTCTTATAATAAAAAAGTTAATTTAACAAGTATTACAGATGAACAAGAAGTGTATTATAAACATTTTTATGATTCATTGACAATGATTGATGCGTTAGATTTATCTATTGAAAAAACATTATGTGACATGGGTGCTGGTGCAGGATTTCCAAGTATACCATTGAAAATTATCTATCCGCACTTAAAAGTCACAATCATTGATTCTTTGGGGAAAAGAATTAATTTTCTTAAAGAATTACTTGCTAAAATAAAAATTGATGATGTAAAATTAGTGTATGATCGTATAGAAATTTATGCGCAAAATCATCATAATCAATTTGATTTAGTAACAGCAAGAGCTTTGGGTAATTTAGCGCTTATATTAGAACTTGGTATACCGATGCTTAAAGAAGACAAATATTTTGTTGCATATAAAGGGGCAAATTATGAAGAAGAAATTCAAAACGCCAAAAACGCTTTGAATGTTTTAAAAAGTAATATTGTTAAAATAAATACAATTAATCTACCTAATCAATATGGCTTTAGATCAAATATAGTAATTCAAAAGAATAAAGATGTAAATGGTTATCCAAGAAGTTTTGCAATAATGAAGAAACAACCATTATAAATGTGGGAGGAAAAAATCAATGGGAAAAATTATAGCTATTTCAAATCAAAAAGGTGGCGTTGGTAAAACAACAACAAGTGTTAATCTTGCCGCTTCTTTGGGTATGTTAGGAAAAAAAGTGCTTCTCGTTGACCTTGATCCACAAGCAAGTACAACAACAAGTTTAGGCATTAATCGCAGTATGTTGTTTTCAACAATTACAGATGCGTTATTAGGTAATAGAGAAATTCAAGATTGTCGTATACCATTAAAAGAATTAAATATTGATGTAATACCTGCAACAATCGAATTAGCACATATTGAAGTGAAATTAACAGATGTAGATAGAGAGTATATTTTAGGATATAAATTGAGTGAAATTTCAGATTTATATGATTATATCCTTATAGATTGTCCACCTTCATTAGGCTTACTTACTTTGAGTGCACTTTATGCTTCAAATTCAGTTTTAATTCCAGTTCAATGCCAATTTTTAGCAATTGATGGATTAACTCAATTGTTAAATACAATAAGAATTGTTCAAAAGAATTTAAAACTCAATAATAAAAGACTTGAAATTGAAGGTGTTTTATTAACAATGCTGGATAGAAGAACCAAAGCAGGTTGGGAAATTGTGCATGAAATCAAAAATTATTTTAATGAAGGCGTATTTGATACGATTATTACAAGTAATGTTGCCGCACAAGTTGCACCTACATATGGATTACCAGTTATTACTTATGCACCTAAATCACCAGCATCTAAACTTTACAAATCTTTAGCAAAGGAGATTTTAAAGAAAAATGAAGGAAAATTATAAAGCAAGAACATTAGCAGACTTATTAAAAGAGCATCATGTTGATGATGTTTTAGAAGGTGAAGTTATTGATGAAATAAATTTATCTGAAATTAGTCCTAATCCTTTTCAACCAAGAAGAAATTTTGATCAAGACAAAATTAACGAGTTAGCACAATCAATTCGTGAACATGGGGTATTTCAACCTATTATTGTGAAAAAAGTAGCTCAAGGATATTTAATTGTTTCAGGAGAAAGAAGATATAGAGCATCAAAACAAGTAGGTCTTGTCACTATTCCTGCAATAGTAAGACAATATGAAGAAATGAAAATAGCTGAAATTGCTTTAGCTGAAAATTTACAAAGAGAAAATTTATCTCCAATTGAAGAAGCAGAAGCATATAAAGTTGTAATGGGGAACTTAAAACTAACACAAACTCAATTAGCTGAAAAAATAGGTAAAAGCAGATCTCATGTTACAAATATATTAGGATTGCTTAATTTGCCAGAAGAAGTTCAAATGATGATTTTAAATAATAAAATTAACATGGGACATGCTAGAGCATTAAGTAAGTTAAAAGATATAGAACAAATTAAAAAGATTGCAAATAAAATAGTTGCACAAGGATTGAGTGTACGTCAGGTAGAAGAATTAACAAAAAAAGAATTAAAAACAAATCAAATAAATCGTAAAAAAGAAAATATATATACAAAACAAGAAAAAATATTAAAAAAATATTTTAATCAACATAAAGTAAAAATCACAGATAAAAAAATTACTATTTTTCTTAATGAAAATGAAAAAGTAGAGGAATTAATTGAATGGATGGCTAGTCATGAAGATAAATCAAAATGATATAGTGATCATGAAAAAACCGCATGTTTGTGGATCTTATCGTTGGATTGTACTTAGAAATGGCGCTGATGTTAAAATAAGATGTGAAAAGTGTGGTCGAGAAGTCATGATATTTAAGCCTGATTTGGTCAAAAGAATAAAAAGTATCGAAACAAGTGAAAATAACACTTAAAAATTGCTATATATTTAGTTAAAAAAACATAAAACAACACCATTTACAAAAAAGTCAAAAAATACACTTAAAAGTGTTGCATTTTTCATGATGATAAGTTAGAATATATAGGCAAGCCAAAAACGGAGGGGTAGCGAAGTGGCTAAACGCGGCAGACTGTAAATCTGTTCCTAACGGTTCGGCAGTTCGAATCTGTCCCCCTCCACCATCTAAATTATAAAACCTTGTTTTACTTGAAAAATCGAAATTACAAAACAGATATTGACAAGGTTCTTTTATAATGATAGAATTATTAAGCACGCGAAAAGAAGTGTGCGAGGAAATGGTCTTTGAAAACTGAATGATGATGAGCGAATTAAAGAAACAAAAAGTAACAAAAAAGAGCTATTAACAAACAAT
>Ga0172378_10006451_pt1 | contig 10964 bp, 9 predicted proteins | sample GrowelOW332metaG_FD_119755 | JGI IMG/M metagenome (GOLD analysis project Ga0172378, IMG submission 119755) | Groundwater microbial communities from an aquifer near a municipal landfill in Southern Ontario, Canada - Pumphouse #3_1 metaG | ecosystem: Environmental > Aquatic > Deep subsurface >... | reverse complement strand
TTAGATCACTTTGCCAAGTGGTATAAAGATTTTTATAAAACCGTTAAATAAAGCAGAAATTAGAGGGGGCAGAAAGAATGAAAATCACAATCGCAGGAACAGGTTATGTTGGCTTATCCAATGCAATTTTATTAGCACAACATAATGAAGTCATTGCACTGGATATTATCAAAGAAAAGGTAGATTTAATTAATCAGAAAAAATCACCTATTGTCGATAAAGAGATTGAAGAATATTTGCAGACTAAAGACTTAAATTTAACGGCAACCACAGACAATTATTTAGCTTTTAAAGAAGCAGAATATGTGATTATTTCTACACCAACTAATTATGATGCAGAGAAGAATTATTTCAATACAAGAACCGTAGAAGCGGTGATTGCAAATGTCTTATCGATTAATCCAAATGCGGTGATGATTATTAAATCAACGGTACCAGTAGGCTATACTGAAAAAGTAAAAGCCATGTTTGAAACAGACAATATTATTTTCTCACCAGAGTTTTTAAGAGAAGGCAAAGCCCTTTATGATAATTTGCATCCTTCCAGAATCGTCGTAGGCGAAGAATCCGAAAGAGCGAGAGTATTCTCCAATCTTTTAGCAGAAGGGGCCATTAAAGAAAACATTGATCAGCTCTTTACAGGGTCAACAGAAGCCGAAGCTATTAAGCTATTTGCCAATACCTACCTTGCCATGCGTGTGGCTTATTTTAATGAATTGGATTCCTATGCGGAAGTAAGAGGCTTAAATACCAAGCAAATTATTGAAGGGGTAGGATTAGATCCAAGAATCGGGAGTCATTACAATAACCCGTCCTTTGGATACGGTGGGTATTGCTTACCTAAAGATACCAAACAATTATTAGCGAATTATCAAGACGTTCCTCAAAACATTATGTCGGCCATTGTTGATGCGAATCGAACAAGAAAAGACCATGTTGCAGATATGATTATTAGTAGAGGACCTAAGATCGTTGGGGTTTATCGATTGACCATGAAAAAAAATTCAGATAATTTCCGTCAATCTGCCATTCAAGGGGTTATGAAAAGAGTTAAAGCTAAAGGGATTGAAGTGGTTGTTTTTGAACCAGCCTTAAAAGAAGAAACCTTCTATAATTCTAGAGTCATTCAAGATTTAGATGAATTTAAAAAAATCAGTGATGTGATTGTCGCAAATAGATTATCGGATGAGATTAAAGATGTAAAGAAAAAAGTCTATACAAGAGATTTATTTAGTCGGGATTAAGTAATTTAAAGATAAAATTACATACAAAAATATTATTTGAAATATAAATCAAATTATTAGTAAATATTCAATCAGAAAGAAGAGGGTGTTCAATTACATGAATCCGCTAATTAGTATAATAATACCAATTTATAATGCTGAAACGTACTTAGAAAAATGTATTAATAGTGTTATTTCTCAAACTTATAGTAATTTAGAAATTATAATTGTTGATGATGGTTCTACTGATGGTAGTCCAGATATTTGTGATGACTATGCTAATAACGAAAAACGGATAGTAGTAATTCATAAAAATAACGGAGGGGTTTCTTCAGCTAGAAATAAAGGATTAGATGTGGCTAAAGGAGAATACATTGGGTTTGTAGATAGTGACGATTATCTAGAATTTGATATGTATGAAAAATTATATAATTCATTAATTTCTAACAATGCGGACATTTCAATTTGTGGGTATTTGCTTGAAAAAGAAGATGGCGCTATTATAAAAGAAGTTTCAAAAATTCCTAATCTCAAAATGACACAATATGAAGCTTTAGAAATGACAATTGATTCGAATTATTTTCAGGGGTTTTTATGGAATAAATTATTTAAAGCTAGTATTTTTAATTTATCAGATAAAATAAGGCTTGACGAAGATATTTATATGTGTGAAGATTTACTATGTGTCTGTAAATGCATATTAAAATCTAAAATCATTATTGGTATTGAAGAATCATTATATCATTATGTATCTAATGAAAATAGTGCTTTGAATGCTCCTTTTAATTTTAAAAAAACAACAATCTTGGATGCTTATTATCGTATTAATATTTTATTTAAAGAATTTCATCCAAGTCTTTGTGCAAATATTAAAAGAAGTTATATAAAAGCAAATTTATCTCTTATGGTGAGTATGAATAAATCAAATTTTATTGATGTGGATACAACACAAAAAATTACAAAGAATTTAAGAACAGAGTTGGGAATTAATTTAAAATCAAAAAAATTTACATATAAAGAAAAAATGGGCATACTCATTATTTCAATTAATCCTTATTTCTTTAAAAAGTTGTATAAATTGATTAAAAAGATTAAAGTACATTAGGGTTTGAAAAGGAGATTCAAGATCATCTTTTAATTAGAAACGGACAATATATTATGGGGATAATTATAAGTAAATTATAGAAAGAGGATAGCATGAAAAGAGTGGGCATATTAACTATAAATGACTACACAAATTATGGCAATAGGCTTCAAAACTATGCAACTCAAGAAGTTTTAAAGTCTTTAGGATATACAGTAGATACGATTGTAAATAAACCATACGAGAAGTTGAAATTTAATGCTAAATTAAAAAAAGCTAGGACAATCGGAATAAAAAATATATTTAAAAAAGTTTTTCAAAGGATTCGCTATAAAGTGTTTAAAAACAGTAATGAAAAAAGAATTAAATTGTTGAATGAAATCAAGGCGAAAAATTTTAAAAAATTTACCAATGAAAATATCTCAGAAAACCCTTATATAATTTCTCCAAATGATATTCCTAGTGATCTTGCAGAAAAGTATAGTACCTTTGTTGTAGGAAGTGATCAGGTATGGAACCCGAACTTCAGAAAGGGTTCGTCTATTGATTTCTTGACGTTTGCACCTAAAAAAAAGAGAATTGCTTATTCTGCAAGTTTTGGAATATCAATATTACCTGAAGAATACAAATACAATTATAGTTGTTGGCTTTCTGAAATGGAACATATTTCAGTAAGAGAAGAAGCTGGGGCTAAAATAGTAAAGGAACTTACAGGCAAAGATGTAGAGGTTTTAGTAGACCCAACTTTAATGCTTACAAAAGAACAATGGCTATCAATAGCTAGACCAGCAAAAAATAAGCCTGATAAGCCCTATCTTTTAACCTATTTTCTGGGAGAAATATCTACAGAGACTAGCAAGAAAATTAATTCGATTGCTAAGGATAACAATCTTAATATTCTTAATTTAGCAAATATAGAAGATAAAGAACGCTATATAGCTGACCCTGCTGAATTTTTAGATTATATTAACTCGTCTGAGATTTTTCTTACGGATTCGTTCCATGGCGGGGTATTTTCGATACTATTTCAGAAGCCATTTATTATATTCAATAGAATTAGTAAGATACCATCAATGAATTCTAGGATTGATACCTTGCTTTCTAAGTTTAAATTGGAAAATAGAAAATATGAAAACATCAAAAATAAAAACGATCTTTTTGACATGGATTTTTCTCATACTGCACCAATTTTAAAAGTAGAACGTGAAAAAGCTTTAAAATATTTAAAAGAAGCTTTAGAATAAGGATACAAATAATATATGAAAAAAAATCAGCTTAAAGCAGGTGCGCTTCTATCATATGTATCAATGGGGTTAGGATATTTAGTTTCAATCATATATACCCCATTAATGCTGCGTTTGTTAGGACAAAGTGAATATGGCCTTTATAATTTAGTCGCTTCTGTTGTAGCCTATTTGGGTGTATTAAATTTTGGATTTGGCAGTACCTATATACGCTATTACTCAAGATATAAAGTAAATAAAGAGGATAAAAAGATTGCAAAATTAAATAGTTATTATATCTCCATATCAACAGCAATTTCTAGTGTATTCGTACCAAGAGTCCACAAGTTGGTGGCCAGTACAAAGGATAATCACGCATTGTCGGAATTGTTTACGAGAATTGGGCGGGTGCAATTCATTATTTTATCCTTGATTGCAACAGGTTTGATCTTTTTTGGACAATCTTTCATTAATCTTTGGGCAGGAAGTAACTATAATGAATCCTATCCAATTGTTTTGTTATTAGTGCTTCCAGTCACCATTCCACTGATTCAAAATATTGGTATAGAAATGACTGTGAATTATGTATTTGATAAAGGAATAAGATATAGAAAGTAAAACGAATTTTGTAAAACAAAAAATTATCAAATTAATATTTATAAATAAATTTAGAAAAGATGAGATTATTATGGAAAGTAGAACAAAAAATTCAGCAAGAAATATATTTTGGGGATTAATAAATAAAGGATTAAATATTTTGTTTCCTTTTATATTACGTACTATGCTTATTTATATACTTGGCGTTCAATATGTTGGCTTAAACAGCTTATTTGCTTCTATTTTAGGAGTTTTAAGCCTTGCAGAGTTAGGATTTGGTAATGCACTGGTTTTTAGTATGTACAAGCCAGTTGCTGAAAAAAATAAAAAATTATTATCAGCACTTTTAAATTATTATAGAAAATGCTATAAAATAATTGGTTCAATAATCCTAATGATAGGATTATTATTTATTCCATTTTTACGGTATTTAATAAAAGGAACGTATCCAACGGATGTTAATTTGTATTTACTTTATGCTATTTATTTATTTAATACGATTATCAGTTATTTTATGTATGCATATAAAGGTTCTATCCTTATAGCATTTCAGCGAAATGATATAAGGGTTAATATTGCATCTGTTTTAGCAATAATTCAGTATGGAACACAAATTATATTGATTATATTATTTAAAAACTACTATGCATATATTATTGTTACACCAGTTATTACAATTGCTAATAATTTACTTACTTCATACTTTGTTGATAAATATTATCCGGATATAAAATGTTGTGGTAAAATTGAAAAAAAAGAAAAAGATGAAATAACACAAAAGGTCAAAGGGATGATATTTCAAAAAATTGGTGGTATTATTCTATCATCAGTAGATAATATTATAATTTCAGCTTTTTTGGGTCTCACAATTTTGGCACTATATAGTAATTATTATCTCATAATTTCTGCATTATTTGGAATATTATCAATAATAATGACTTCAATTATACCAAGTGTCGGTAATTCAATGAATACAGAATCGATTGAAAAAAATTATAATAATTTCCGAAAATTTAACTTTATTTATGTATGGATTGTGTCTTGGTTTTCAATTTGTCTATGTTGTCTTTATCAACCTTTTATAAATTTGTGGGTAGGTAAAGATTTACTTTTGCCAACTAGGACAATGATATTATGCGTAGTATACTTTTTTATTTATAAATGGATGGACATGACTTATATTTATCAGGAAGCAGCTGGACTTTGGTGGGAAAATCGGTATATACCTTTTATTGCTGCTATTGTGAACTTAATTGTGAATATTATATTGGTGAAAATAATTGGATTGCCGGGTATTCTTATTTCTACGATTGTAAGTGTTCTGTTTATTTATGATGGTGGATATATATATGTATTATTTAAATACTATTTTTCTATGTCTATTAAACATTATCTTTTACATCAATTTTACTATTTGTTGATAACAATCGTTGCTGGAGTAATTTCTTATTATTTGTGTTCTTTATGTCCATTTACAGGTTTAATATGGCTATTTATAAAAGTTATTATTTGTATTATTGTCCCGAATACAATATTATTGGTTGCATATTATAAAGTACCAGTCTTTCATGATGCTAGGAATTTTATGCAAAGTATTATAAAAAGGAATACAAAAAATGTTTAATAAAATAATAAAAAAATGTAAGTATCATTTGAAAAAATATGTGGTTTATTATATTCAAACCACAAGAAATGAAATCCAAGTATCTAATCCTTTAGGATATGAAAATAAATTGAAATTACTAGATTCTTATGTCAAAATGAATGATTCTTTGTTAATTAAAATTGAAACATATCCGGTGGTAAATCAAGAGCACTTCAAATGGGTTGGTGGGCAAGTAAATGAAAGCAATGATCTATTTGGAATTGTGAATGGTGATACTAAAATTCTGAAATATTCGCATTCCAGAAAAAGTGTAAAATACTTTGGAAATTTGCCTCAGCAGGATTTTAAGTGGACCGGAGGATGCATTTACAATAAATGTATATATGGATTTCTTCGGTCTTCAAATGAGTTGCTAAAAATAGATGTTGAAACAGAAAAGATTCAACAACTTCCACTTGGTCTAAGCTACAGTGGTGAACATCATTATGGTGGAGTTTTGACAAGAAAAGGTATTGTATATCAGCCGCCAAGGAATACAGACCATTTACTTGCAATTGATTTGAATACATTAAGCTGTCACTGTGTACCTTTAACTTCAAAATGGATGAGACTCAAATTGAGATATTGTGGAAGTGTATTGCATCCAAACGGATTTATTTATTTTCTACCAGAACGAGGAGAGAAAGTAATCAAATTTAATTCTGATACAGAAGAAGTTACTTATATTGGAGGTATTTTGGATTGCATGGTATTTGACGCTGCAATTGCATTTGATGGTAATATTTATGGATTTTCTGCTTATTCCCGTGGTATTTTGAAAATTGATATCGAAAATAATAAGACTGAAATGATTCATCAGGAGTTATTCGCAGGTTGCTATGGAACTAAGCTGGGACCAAATGGCAAATTATATGGGATTCCTGGAAATGGGGATGATTTTTTAGAATTTGATGTTGAAAAAGATTTAGTCTATTCTATTGGTAAAGCTGCAGAAGTTGGGAAAGCCAAATGTGCGGGAGGTGCAGTAGATCATAATGGAGATATTTATTGTGTGCCTGCAGAGGGGGATTTTTTATACAAAATATGTTTTGATGGAGTTAAAACAACAATTCCTAAAGAAGTGTATGACGATTTTTATGTTGATTGTTATTAGGAGGTAATTTATTATGTCAATTAAAACTTATTTAAAACGTTTGGCAAGATTCGTTGTCAAAGGTGAGCCACGGAAAGAAATTTATGTTAACGTGGCTTCGGTTAAATATGGACAGATTTTAGCCGGTAAAAATATACTTATTACTGGTGGAAGCAGTGGAATTGGGTTAGCAATCGCAAAGAAGTGTGCATTAGAGGGAGCACAGGTTTTAATTACAGGAAGAAATAAAGAAAAATTAATAGTAGCAAGAGAGGAAATTGGCGTGGAAAAATGCAAGACTTTAGCATTTGATGTGTCTGACATAAGCAACATTCACACGATGATGGAGGAGGTTTTAAGCTTATTGAATGGAAAGTTGGATGCTGTAGTGAATAATGCCGGAATTTACTATGAAAAAGATTTTTTTGCATACACACCTGCTGACTGGGAGAATATGTGTAATACAAATTTGAAAGGTGTTTACTTTTTAACACAAAATGTATGTAAGTATTTTATTAATGCGAAAGCTGAAGGTAATATTGTCTTTATTTCATCTGAACGAGGAATTATAGGTGATTTTAACATATATGGAATAACTAAAGCTGGTATTAACAATTTCGTAATGGGACTGACTAAAAAATTTTCAAATAATAATATCCGTGTTAATGGAATTGCACCAGGAATGGTTGCTTCTGGAATCAATGGAATTAGCTCTTGTGGTAATTTGTCTGTAAGTGGCAGAAAGCGTGTTTTAAGAGCGGATGAAATTGCAGAAGTAGCGGTGTTTTTACTTAGTGATGCGTCAAAATGTATTAATGGTGAAGTAATTGCCTGTAATGAAGGGAATGCATTGGCATAACTGAGAATTGATATCAAAGGAGGAACAGTAATGTATAGGTTTTTAAGTAAAGTATATAAAGTATATAAGAGAATTTTATATATAAATCATATCGAGAATATACATAATCTATTTACTTATCCAAAAACAACATTTATTTTTAATGGAGCTTCTAAAATTCATTTAAATGGGAAGTTATATTTGAATACTGACTGTAGAAAATGTAATGGAAGAAGTTCTATTTTGAGAATGGACCAAGACTCTAATTTAATGGTTAATGGAAGATTTAATTTCTTTTATGGTGCAGATATTATTTTATTTAAAGGTGCGCATATGGTTTTAGGATCAAGTTATATTAATGGAAATTGTCGTCTTAGATGTGGAAAAGAAATAATAATAGGGGACGGCTGTGCAATTTCCCATGATGTTACCATTATGGATTCTGATTTTCATAAAATTATTGGAAGTGAGAAACCAAATAGTATCCCAGTTCATATTGGTAATAATGTATGGATTGGTAGCCGTGCTATGGTTTTAAAAGGGGTTACTGTTGGAGATGGATCAATCATTGGTGCAGGTTCAATAGTAACACATGATGTTCCTCCAAATGCATTTGTTGCAGGTAATCCAGCAAGAATAATAAAAGAAAACGTTGAATGGGAGTGATACATATGATTGATTTTTGGATTTTAAAAGATGATTGTACTGCTTGTGGTGCATGTGAAAATATTTGTCCAAAATCAGCAATTAAAATAGTATCTGATAATTATGGTTTTTCATATCCTGAAATTTCTGCTAATAAATGCATTGATTGTGGATTATGTGCGCAAGTATGTCCAATTAAGAATAAATATAAGAAAGAAAATATAGAGTCTGAAATTTATTCTGCTTGGTCAAAAAACAAAGATATACGCTATAATAGTACATCAGGTGGAATGTTTTCTGAAATTGCACTTGAAGTTATAAAAAATGGTGGAAGTGTTATTGGTGCACTATATGATTCGGACAATATGATTCGTCATGATGTAATAGAAGATGAAAAAGGTTTAGAAAAAATTCGTCAATCTAAATATGCTCAAAGTGATATAGGATTAATTTTTATTGAAATAAAAAAACTATTAGATAAGGGGAAAAGAGTTGCATTTTGTGGTGCACCTTGCCAAGTAGCTGGGTTGAATTCTTTTTTGGATAAAGATTATAAAAATCTGTTAACTATTGATTTCATATGCAGGGGAGTTAATTCACCTAAAGCATATAAAGCTTGGCTAAATCAAAGAGAGTCTGATTACCAAGCTAAGGCTACTAAAGTTTGGTTTAAATATAAGCAATTTGGATGGAAAAATTCTCCGAGATGTACAAGAGTAGATTTCAATAACGGAGAAGTATATGTTGCAAACGGTAAACAAAATACATTTATGTCTGGATATCTAGGACCAAATTTATATATTCGACCAAGCTGTGGCAACTGCCATTTCAAAGGTATTCAGCGTCAAAGTGATATTACATTAGCAGATTTTTGGGGAATCAAAAAAGAATATGATGATGATCTAGGTACATCATTGGTAATGCTTAACAGTAATAAGGGGACTTCTGTTTTTAATAAAATAAAAGGTAAAATTGTGTTTGAACCACAGAATATGTCATCAATATTTGCTGGGAACGTATGTATTGATAATTCGGTAGAAATTAATCCTAAAAGTAAAGCATTTTTAAAAAGTCTTGATGATAATCCATTTGATGCAATGGTATTGAAATATTCTACGGTTCCTCTTTACAAAAGTATAATAAATAAGGGGAAAAGACTGTTACAGAAAACATTAGTAAGCATAAGAAAAGCAATCTAATAAAGTCTTCCGTTACACTTTATCCTTTAGCAAGCAATAAATGAATTCCTAATGTCATCTATTGATTGGAAGTACCATCGAGGTTCATGAAGATTTTGTAAACAATTCAATAAAATGTATTTTAACTACTTTTTTATTATAATAATTATTTTAATGGTATGGACAAAAGAGTATAATACAAAGCACAGAAAAATTATTTCAATACAAGAACCGTAGAAGCCGTGATTGCAAATGTCTTATCCATTAATCCAAACGCGGTGATGATTATTAAATCAACAGTACCCGTAGGGTATACTGAAAAAGTAAAAGCCATGTTTGAAACTGACAATATTATTTTCTCACCTGAGTTTTTAAGAGAAGGAAAAGCCCTTTATGATAATTTGCATCCTTCCAGAATCGTCGTAGGCGAAGAATCAGAAAGAGCAAGAGTATTCTCCGATCTTTTAGCAGAGGGTGCCATTAAAGAAAATATTGATCAGCTTTTTACAGGGTCAACCGAAGCCGAAACCATTAAATTGTTTGCCAATACCTATCTTGCCATGCGTGTGGCTTATTTTAATGAATTAGATTCCTATGCAGAAGTAAGAGGTTTAAATACCAAGCAAATTATTGAAGGGGTAGGCTTAGACCCAAGAATTGGGAGTCATTACAATAACCCATCCTTTGGATACGGAGGGTATTGTTTACCTAAAGATACCAAACAATTATTAGCGAATTATCAAGATGTTCCTCAAAACATTATGTCAGCCATTGTTGATGCCAATCGAACAAGAAAAGACCATGTTGCGGATATGATTATTCGTAGAAACCCTAAGATTGTTGGGGTTTATCGATTGACGATGAAAACAAATTCCGATAATTTCCGTCAATCTGCCATTCAAGGGGTTATGAAAAGAGTCAAGGCTAAAGGGATTGAAGTGGTTGTCTTTGAACCAGCCTTAAAAGAAGAGACATTCTATAATTCTAGGGTCATTCAAGATTTAGATGAGTTTAAAAAAATCAGTGATGTGATTGTCGCAAATAGATTATCAGAGGATCTTAAAGACGTAGAAGAAAAAGTCTATACGAGGGATTTGTTTAGCAGGGATTAAGTAATCCTAATAGTAACCGATGGTGCTGACTATAGAGGCTTATAAACTTGTGTGAAGCTACTAAAAGTAACCTTCAGTCATTTAAATAAAACAGAAGGATCAGCAGTTAAAATTTATATTAGGGGGAGAAAGTATTTGTGGAGTTTAATAGTTGTTTTTTTAATGATATTTTTAATGGTATATGGTGTCATTTTATTACCTAAATACAATCGGTATAAAAAGTCAGATTACAAAGAGGCGAGTGGCAATTCTTTTTTTAAAACGGCTTTTGATAAAGGCAATTATGGTGAATTTTTAACTTTTTCATATCTTGAGAAGTTAGGAGA
>Ga0172378_10006448_pt1 | contig 10965 bp, 13 predicted proteins | sample GrowelOW332metaG_FD_119755 | JGI IMG/M metagenome (GOLD analysis project Ga0172378, IMG submission 119755) | Groundwater microbial communities from an aquifer near a municipal landfill in Southern Ontario, Canada - Pumphouse #3_1 metaG | ecosystem: Environmental > Aquatic > Deep subsurface >... | reverse complement strand
TCTTTTTCATCGACAGCCGCGGCATTCCATGCTGAAAAAAATTCCTGTTTCCAGCCCCACGACTCGGGTATAAAATCAACATTCATGACAAACCTCCAGAGGGAACGGCAGATTGGTGACGGCCTTAAGCGCAAGACGAAGCAGCACATTTTCGTCGTCGTCGGCAGCAATTCTGTTCGTTCTGATAGTGCCGCATTTTTCACAGCGGTGGACGATATACCATTCACCGTTGTCTTTGACCCACACTGCGATAGGCCGCATCCTCCCCCTGCAGGGAGAGCGCCGGTCGCCTGGTAAAATATCCTCATGTCTGCTGTACAGACAATGAGGACAGTGATTTCTGTTTTTCCCGCCGGATAAAACCGGGGGAACCGTTCTGCCGCAGTTAAGACAGATAAATGCTTCTGTGCATTCGCGGATTATAGATTGTATTCTGGACATACCAACGCCTTCTCCGGAACCGCAGTATGCAGTGCAGTACACACGGACCCGGATATAAAAAAAGGGGAACCTCTAAAAACTTCAGTTTTTAGAGGTAACTCTGAAAGTGCGATGTTTTAAGTCGCGACATTGCAACGACTTAAAACTCGGCGGCATCTCTAAAAAGTCACTGAAAGTGAGTTTCTAGAGATGCCCAAGATGTAACCGCGTTGATTAATGACGGGGTAGCCGCCAGACGGGATAAAGTGCGGAAAGGTCTGAAAGAGACAGGGGAAAAGTTACACGGAATGAATACATTCAGAAAATGCATCACACCGGATATGTGGTGTAAGAACCATTGTCTGAAACAACGGTCTGCCGGTAATTCTCTACTGTCTGACTACCACCGTCATGTTGGTTGCAATATCCATTAGTATAGACCTCCTGTAAAAAATATGATGATACAAAAAAATATATCCGCGAACCGGAGAGCAGTCAATAAACCGTAAAGTCATAAAATATTTTAGGAGGATACGGACTTTATCCGTTATCTTTCATATGAATAAGCTGTGTGCCGGCCTCATTAATAAGCTGCCGGTACAGAAAACAGTTTCTGACATGATCGTTCACCATGCCGCACGCCTGGAGATGTGCATACACCGTCACCGACCCAAGGTATTTAAAACCGCGTTTCTTAAGGCTGGTACTTATGGCATCTGAAAGTTCCGTACGGGCAGGAATGGAACCGCCGGAATGTCCCCTGTACAGCACCATCCTGTTCTGCGTAAAGCCCCACAGATATTCGGAAAACGAATGATACTCTGAAGCCGTTTCTATAAAGCACCGGGCATTGTGTATAATTGCTTCAATTTTCCGCCGGGAGCGGATCATACCGGGAACTGCCAGAATCCGCTCGATATCCGATTCGGTATACTTCACGATTCTGGTATAATCAAAATCATCGAAACAGGTACGGAATATATCACGTTTTTTAAGCATCATTGTCCAGTTAAGGCCGCACTGCATGACTTCCATCATAAGAAATTCAAACTGTTTTCTGTCGTCGTGTACGGGTATGCCCCATTCGGTATCGTGATATTCCTGCAGCAGTCCGCAGTCTTCGCACCATTTACAGCGGCATTTTTTTTCACCCATCATACATCTCCCCTGTACAGATTATTAAAACAGTATAACACGAAAACTGACAACAGACATATCAGTATTACGATTCCGTATTTTGTGATATACTTATTTTTACAGGAGATTTTTATGCAAACAGTGGAAACCGTGTGCAGAGCATACATAGCGTCATATGAAACAGGGCAGCAGGATAAAATTGCAGCGTTCTTACATCCTGCCCATATGTATTATCCACCGGGAGGCTGCTCCCCTATGACAAGGGAAGAACGTATAGCCGATGAACATTTTTTCTTTTCTGCATTTACCAATATAAAGGCAGAAATTGCAGATATGGTTATTCAGGAGAACAAAGCGGCGGTACGCATAATTATGGCATGCACACACACAGGAGAATTCCATGGAGTTGCAGCAACCGGGCGCCGCATTACCATCCCGTACATGGAACTCATCAGGTTCGAAGACGGCATGATAAAAGATGAATGGGCGGAATTTGACATGTCGACTATTATTTCCCAGCTGCAGTAAGAATACGTACACATCAGATCAGTCACATTCTGAAAACAAATACCGGTATAGTATGTCGGTACATTATTCGACAACCGCTTCCCGTTCTTCTGGTAAAATTCCTGCTGCAATCCGCTCATAAGCGGCATCCATTATGTCAATCACAAACAGAAGTGCAATGTCTAAATGATGTACATGTACATCATTTAGAACCGGCGATGTTGTGAAGAGCTGCATCATTGCCGCAACGGTTTCCTTTTTGATAATTGCTTTCTGCTCTGCTATATAGGAGTTTTTCCATGTAACAGCTTTGAGTTCCGCCCGTAATTTTCCGCTGTTTCTACTATCTTTTCGCGCATACTGATGCCGCGAACCTGTCTGAGCTTACTGACGACTCGTTCTTTTGCCATTCTGCCACCTGTCTGTTTTAGTTTAACAGGCACTCATGCAGGAAATCGACGAATGCACGGTCCTCAGATGAAAATCGCGCTGTTCAAAGCTTCCGGCAAAGACATACTGTGTGTTATTATGAATCATATGATCTGTGATGCAGCCGGATTTAAGGAAGTTCTATACCGTCCTGCTTCATTGTACACGGCACTTGAAACAGGAACTGCAGTTAAAAACGGTTCCATAGATGCTGCTCATAAGAAATCATTTCCATCGTATTATGAGTCAGTAGAAATTATCATTAAAAGCAAAGAGTATCAGACGATTTGAGAATATTCTGGATTATATTAATACACATTATACAGACAGGTTTTGATTCCGTCAATTATTACAGCAGTCTGTTTAGAAAGTAATATCATATGTCACCCACAGAATTCAGGAATCAGCATACAACTGCCTGAATAAGACCATTGACAGTAAACTTTCTATGGTCTATAAAAGCAGTAATGAACCAGCTTATTATAAGCATTGACTCACCCGGCGATATCGATGCAAAGCTTGCAGCCTGCAAAAGCAAAGCAGATATACGGACTGTTTTTATTCAAATATATACTTCCAGAAACAACAAGGAATGGCTTGAAAATCTTGGAACTGCAGCCCTTAAACATTTTCCAGATGCTGCAGTAGTTGGTGCAACTACAAGCGGTGAAATCATAAACGGATATACGATGACCGGTGAAACTGTCATTGCTATCTCTTTTTTCAAAACGTCACAAATAGATTTGATTACTCTTCCATGCAGAGAAGGTGATGAAAAAAATGTCGGGTTATGCATCAAACAAAAAATTGTACCACGGCTGGCTCTGGCTGCCGGTATAATGATTCTCTGTACTGCCATCAGCATGGATTCATCGGAATTCATTAAGCCCCTGTCCGTACTTGCTCCTGAATGTCCCGTTTTTGGTGCAGCAGCGGGGTATTATAACGACCCCGGGCAATCTTTCATATTATGCGGTCATAAAGTATGTGATTCAGGAATTGCGGTTATTATATTCAAAGGAAAAAATCTTTTCCTGAGTGTTTCTTATTTTCTTGGATGGAAACCGTTCAGTAAAGAAATGACCATTACTTCTGCACGTGAAAAAACGGCAGAAAAAGTTGATGATCTTCCTGCGTTTTCTGTATATCGCCATTATCTTGGAATTGAAAACGATCAGAACTTTGCGGAAAACGCAGTAGGATTCTCATTTCTGATTAAGAAAAACCACGGATATATTGCACGAGTTCCTATTTCTGTAACAAAAGATGACGGAATTTTATTCGGAGCTGATGTTCATACTGGAGAAAAATTCAGAATCGGTTATGCCGATCCGGATGTAATTATTGAAGAATCCCGGAAAAGCCACAAAAAAATGCAGAAATTCAAACCAGATGCTATTTTTCTGTTTTCATGTGGAACCCGCAGGGAGCTGCTTAAAGATGATATTGACCAGGAAACCCGTCCTTTTGCTGAAATTGCACCAACAGCAGGATTCTATACAGCAGGTGAATATTTTGGCTCTAATACAGGAATCGAACTGCTTAATTCCACAATTGTAACGGTCGGTATGCGCGAAGGAAATGAACAGGAAGAAAACGTACAGCAGGAAAATGAACTCCGGGAAACTCCTCTTCATCCGCATACAAAAGTAGTAAATTATCTTATCCGTTTTATAGAAACAGTAACACGGGAACTTGAGGAAGCAAATAAACAACTGCTGCAATTGGTAATACAGGATAAACTGACGGGACTCTATAATAGAAGAAAACTTGATGAAATATTATCTTATGAAGTTGCACGTGCAAAACGACACGGATCCGGGTTTTCACTTATACTGACTGATATTGATTTTTTCAAAAAAGTCAATGATACATATGGTCATCTTATTGGAGACAAAATTCTTATTGAGTTTGCTGAATGGCTGCGGTATACATTCATACGGAAAACCGATATTGTCGGACGATGGGGCGGAGAAGAATTTCTGTGCATTATTCCAAACAACCTGACAGAACAGGCTGCGGAAACAGCAGCCGAATTTGTGCATATGATTGCTGCAGCACCGTTCTCAAACGGGCTTCATATCACCTGTAGTGCGGGTGTCAGCTCGTACAAAGACGGGGATACTGCAGATTCTATCATGAACCGTGTTGACAGTGCGCTGTATGAAGCAAAGAAGGAAGGACGCAATATGGTAATTCCCTGTTAAAGATTCAGAACTTTATCGAAAAAGACCGGGAATGTATGCATACCGTCATTATGTTCTTACTGCGTTAATCAGCATACGGTAGGTTCAGCTCTCCCACTCTATTTTTACCTGACTGCATGTATCCTTCAGGTATTTCCGTTTTTCCGGGCTGTTGTCGACGGCTGCTGTGTATGCACTTTTTATAACCACATGCGCTTCCGGATAATGCTGTTTTGTCAGTTTCGCCGTTTCAAGTACGCAGTAATCAAGTGCAATACCAACAATATCAAACTGCTCAATGCCTTCAACTGTAACAGAAGCCCCGTATTCTTCTTTCTGGGGATCCATTCCCTTGTGCACGACCGATATACTTACCGGATCACCGCGCTGCAGAACAGAACCGATACCACTGCTTATTTTTTCATGTAGATACGCTCCATGAGTATTCTGCACACAGTGAACGGGCCACGTACCACCATTATTCAAAAACGAACAATGTTTTACGGGATGGAAATCTTCAGTTACTACAATAACGTCATAACGAGAGTCCTGAAGCAGGCCGTTAATTGCACGACATGCCTGTTCACCACCGGAGACTGCAAGAGAGCCGCCTTCAACAAAATCATTCTGACAATCTACTATAACAAGACATGTTTTCATATCCTGAAGTATAGCAGACGATACTGTTTTATGTAATATGTTTACCTGCTTCTCAGAATATCATAAATCCTGATTTCTTCTTCTTTTGTCAGAACTTTCCAGCAGTTTGCAGGACTTCCCGACGCGAGAGAATCAACTGCCATTTTATCTTCCATGGCAGCAAATTTTTCAAGATCAAGACCGTATTCGCGGAGCGTCGGAACCTTCAATTCCTTTGTAAAAGATTCAAGCGCATCAAGGAATTTTTCTGCACCTGTTTTCGGATCGTCGCCCGCGTCTGCAGCACCGATTTCAACACCGAGGCGTGCAAAACGTTCGTAACAGCCTTCGAGAACTGCACGCAGACATTCAACGATGAGCATTGCATTTGAAATTCCGTGCGGAACATGGAATACCGCACCGATCGGACGGCTCATGCCGTGCACGATCGTCGTCGGAGACGTGTTGATTGCAACACCCGCTTCATACGCTGCCAGAGACATATTTTCGCGGGCTTCTCTGTTTGTTCCGTCTTTTGCGGCAGCCGGAAGGTATTTGAAAATCCGTTTAACGGCATCAAGGCAGAACATATCAGTTACCGGATTTGCTTTGCGGCACGTATAGCTTTCTACCGCATGAGCCAGCGCATCCATACCGGTGTTTACCGTGATTGAGGCAGGAGCACTGATTGTATACGTATAGTCGATTATGGCTATTTTCGGCAGAAGGGCATCGCCTTTCAGCAGAAGCTTTGAGTTTGTCGGAGTGTCGGTATACACAAAATACTTTGTAACTTCGGAACCTGTTCCCGCCGTTGTCGGAATAAGCACAAGCGGCGCAAAATCACCTTCTATTGTTTTTCCGAAATAATCGATTAACTTTCCGGGAAGGACAGACATGGCTGCAACGGCTTTTGCCGTATCAAGTGGAGTTCCGCCTCCCAGCCCGATGATAAAGTCGCACTTTTCATCCTTAAAAACTTTGACACCGGCATAAATCATCAGGTCATCAGGTTCGCCCGGTAAATCGTTATAAAGAACGGAATCTATACCAAGACCTTTCAGAACGCTCTGAACCTGACCTGCAAGTCCTGTTTTTGTGATGACTTTTCCGGTTACGATCAGCGCTTTTTTTCCAAACGACTTAAGATACGGAGCGGCCTGTTCAAGCACGCCTTCCCCGACAATGGTTCGCGGTGCAGTAGTAAAATTAAACATAAAATCTCCTTATTAAAGCCTTGCCGGCAGTCACGCGGCAAGGATGGCCGCGAATCGCGGTTCTCGTATAACGCGTCAGGGCATGGAGCAACGCAGAGCGGTCACGCAGGAGCCTGCGGCGAGGAGGCTGGAGCGGCAGCGGTATTGCGTAACGCCCGACGGGCCGTCCCGAAAGTAAAACTTACGGGACGGCCCGAACGCCCTAGATATATTTTTTGTCCACTATTGAAAGAACTTCATCAAGTTTTGCAAGTTCTTCGTCAAGCTGTGCTTCGGTGATGATAAGAGGAGGTGCTACAATGATGACATTTTCGTGCGAATATGTAAAGAATCCGCGGCTCTTGAGTTCTTTTACGACGGTACCCATGATTCCCTTCGGATCCTGTCCCCAGGGAACCAGCGGTTCACGCGTTTTGCGGTCTTTGACAAGTTCAACACCGCTGAACAATCCGATGTAGCGGACGTCACCAACGGACGGATGTTTTGCCTTCAGACCTTCCAGAATTTTTCCCAGATGTTTTCCGACTTTCTGAACATGCCCTTCAATGTCGTTCTTAAGGTAGAACTCCTGACAGGCTACGCCGGCCGCGCAGGCAAGCGGATGGCCGGAATAGGTTAAACCGCAGCTTAGGAATTTATCATCAAAGAAATGTGCAATGTCGTTCTTTACGATACAGCCGCCGAGCGGAATATAACCCGAATTGACGCCTTTCGCAAAGGAAATGATATCAGGCGTTACGTCGAAGTTCATGTACGCAAACATTTTTCCCGTACGGTACCAGCCGGCCATGACTTCATCGCAGATCATCATGATGCCGAATTCGTCGCAGATTTTGCGGACGCCTTTAAGATAGTTTTTGGGATATATGATGATTCCGTTTGAACCGATGACTGTTTCAAGGATGATTGCAGCAATTCTGTCGCCACCTTCAAAAATCACCTGTTCGCGGAGTCTTTCAACGTAGTATTCGCATTCTTCATCTTCTGAAGCGAACCTGATTTTTTCCTGATACGGATAAGGGCCGCGGAAATGGATGAATCCCGGAATTGCCGGTTCCAGGGCAAAATGCCGCGGTTCGCCTGTCAGGTTTCCGGCACCGAACGTTGAACCATGATACGAGCGGTACTGGCTCATTACCTTAAAACGGCCGGTATACATTCTGGCCATTTTGATAGCGTTTTCATTGGCATCCGCACCGCCGTTCGTAAAGAAAATCTTACCGAAGCAGTCGGGCAAACGGTCGATAATCGATTTTGCGAGTTTTGCCCGCACTTCAACGCCCCATGAGCCTTGAACGTACGCGAACTTGTCAAGCTGCGCTTTAATCGCTTCCGCCATTTCTTTATTTGCATATCCGGCATTAACGTTTACCTGCTCGGAAGACATATCCGCATAGCGTTTGCCTTCAGTATCGTAAATGTAAATCCCTTCTGCATGGTCAACGACAGTCGGATTAAGTCCGCCCTGTTTACTCCATCCGAGCAGAACATTTGATGTCTGCATTTCAGCTGTTTCTTTTGCTGTCATAAATTGCCTCCATATCGGTGACCGAGTCCGTTTTTTACCGCCCCGTTTTCATCAATCATATGTATGACAGAAAGTCTACAGCAATCGTGTACTATACGCATTGTCATTTTAACCAAACTTTTATACAATTGTTTGTATAAAATAACCAAACAACAATTTCACTGTAAGCCGTGAAGTTTAAAACAAAGAGGTAGAATGTCTCTTTCTGTCGAATCCGTTTACAACATTATTAAAAATAAATATAAGCTTAATCTTATTGCAGGTAAAAAAGGTTTAAACAGGACGATAAGCTGGATTTACTACACGGAAGACTCTTCAACGATAGAATATATCAGAGGTGGAGAACTTGCCATTACCCTTGGCGTAAATTTTGAACGTCAGCAGGACAACAAAGGTGATGAATCGGAGAATCTGACGCAGTTCTTAAAAACATATATCGACAATTTTCAAACGCACAACGCATCGGGGCTGATAATCAACACGGGCAAATATATACATGAAATCCCTGAAAAGATTATTGCTTTATGCAATGAACTCTCTTTTCCTGTTTTTACAATGCCATGGGAAATCCATACAATCGATGTCATGCAGGAAGTGGGCAATATGCTGGCGACCGACCGGCAGAATGCTTTTTCTGTTGAAAATTTCTTTTATACTACAATCTTTTCTCCAGAAACTGCAGACCAGAACCAGATTTTAAACACACCGTTCCATGATGCAGAAGAATTTGCAGTAGTACTTCTGGAAATTGAAATGAAACGGTTTAACAACGATATTGAACAGATAAAGCGCTATGTAACTTTTTCATTCAACCAGAAACTCAGTCTGCCGGTAAACAGTTACGCATGCTTCATACATAACCAGAAGGTAATCTACGTTTTAAAAGAAAATTTTGAAAAATCAGCATCTGAAATAGCCCGGATCGCAGCAAACGACAAATATTTCTACGGAAAGAAGACGTCGCTCTCGGACAGCTGTAAAAGTCAGAAAGAGCTGCCTGATATGTACAATCACGCGCTGTATGCTATGGAACTGACCGACTCGGTTAATTCGGTGGGCAGATACGATTCACTGGGATTTTTTAAGATTTTAGTTGAAGTAAAAAACAGGAAGGTTCTGGAACAGATGTATGAAGATACGCTTGGAAAACTGCGGATCTTTGCGGAGGACAAACGTACTGACTACCTGAAAACGCTTGAGCTTTATTTAAAATACGGAGGAAACATTCAGAAGATTTCCGATAAAAACGCAAACCACCGGAACACGGTCGTCTACCGGATTCATAAAATCGAAGAAACGCTTGGAATAGACCTTTCCGACGGCGATACCCGGAGCTTGGTTCAAACGGCACTGTACATAAAGAAATTTCTGGACAAGAAACTGTAGACGCCACAGATTCTGCGGCAGACAGTATCCCGATCTGCAGTACATGGCAGCTTATACAGCTGTCCCCGAAAAACAAGGAAGTGCAAATTCTACATCCAGCGTCACCTGCAGCAGGTATACGTAGTGGACGTCTCACCGGAACTTATCCCAAATGTCACAGAATCCGTGATGGCCGATAATGAAGGCAAAAATTCTGGATGGGAGTGTTCACCAATAACCGCTTTTCCCGTCACGCTTTCAAACTTCAGTTTGTTTTTCAGTGTATTGTGTTATATGATTCTTCTATCTTCCACCTTTAGAAATAAACAGTACATATTTCCTGTGTTGTTATACTTTCCGGAAGATTTGCCGCTGCTGCAGTTTTTCCGTTCCGTCTATTGCAAATACAACATACCCGTCCCATGCCCCGACTTCTTCTTCGCTGCCGTAGAAATCTTTCAGAATTGATGAAAACGATCCGGTAATCCAGACCATGAGCCACGAAAAAAGCAGTACTACAACTGTCCGAAGCGCGGTGACGACATTCGAGTCAGTATTCCTGATGCCGCACTTTGCGAGAATAGCAGTCGCGCCTGAAAACAGCGCCGAACCGAATGCAAAAAGAATCCACATGAAAATATCCCCTTAGTATTCCTTATCAAGCAGGCTGTGGTACCATGTATTCAGCGCATCAACCCGCCTGCTGAAGGAATCAGCAATATCAGCCTTCATGAAAAGAATCTGTACGCTGCGGTCATGATTGCGTACAGTGGCTCCTGATGTCAATACGATATGCTGTGATACCTGCATGACCGATCGGTTTATATCCTGCACGGCGTGAAATATAGGTTATTCCTTTCTGTGTGGAAATTCTGCCTATTAAATTGAATAGTCTGAGTTGTTTTTCCGATTCAGAAAGATTAGACCATGATGCCGGGAATGCGATTGTTTCTGATTTAACTATCGTAAAACTTTTTACATGAGTTGGAACAGCTGTAATTTTTTGGCGAATCATACTGTTTTCCGGAATCTGCTGTGGTGATGATGTTGTATCATCATATGCGTAAAGGCAGATACAAAGGCATAATGCACAAATACCTGTTATAATAATTTTTATGTTCATACGACAGCTCCTGCTGTTTTCCTGCAGATATTAATAAAACAGGCCAATGCCCGCCGAAATTTCAAACAACGGACCAGTCCGCCATGAGGTATTGAACATATCTGCAGCTATGCTGCTGTTTACTTTTTCAAGAAGTTTCTCCGCATCCATACCAAAACTTCCGTGTATCTGCAGACTGCGCCACCGGACGGGAAATACGTTCACATCCATGCCGAACGTATACCATCCGTCCTTCGGATTTAAATAAGAACCGGCAGCTGTATTATGGCCAAGAGCAGCTCGACGAATGGCGAGCACTGTACCTCGCAGTTCAACAGAGACAACCCGGATGTGTCCGGAAACTGTACTGTGAAAAGAGTGAACGGCATGTCCATGTTGAGAGAAACAAACAGGTCCGTTCTGATGTCCCGGTCG
>Ga0172378_10006446_pt1 | contig 10966 bp, 7 predicted proteins | sample GrowelOW332metaG_FD_119755 | JGI IMG/M metagenome (GOLD analysis project Ga0172378, IMG submission 119755) | Groundwater microbial communities from an aquifer near a municipal landfill in Southern Ontario, Canada - Pumphouse #3_1 metaG | ecosystem: Environmental > Aquatic > Deep subsurface >... | reverse complement strand
TACCGCTGAGCTATAGGCCCGACAGTAAGTTACAGGTTATATTTCCTGTAAAACCAACGTTAACATTGTATAATAAAACAACGCTACTGTCAAGGCTATTATTTATTCTAAAAATTCTCTTAAAGGCTTACTACGCTTGGGGCTACGCAATTTTCTTAAAGCTTTGGCTTCAATCTGTCTAATACGCTCCCTGGTAACGCCAAAATGTTGACCAACTTCTTCCAATGTACGAGTCCGTCCATCAGCCAAACCAAAACGCAATTCCAAAACCTTACGCTCCCGGGGGCTCAAATGTTCTTGTAAAACGCTGCCTAACTGTTCTTGCAGCAAAGTATAAGAAGCTGCATCTGCAGGAGAAGGAGCTTCTTGATCTTCTATAAAGTCACCTAAGTGGGAATCTTCTTCTTCACCAATAGGTGTCTCCAACGAAACCGGTTCTTGGGCAATTTTTTGAATCTCCCGAACTCTATCAACCGTAGTGTCCATTTCCTTTGCTATTTCTTCCGGCAAAGGCTCTCTTCCTAATTCCTGCAATAATTGCCTGGAAACACGAACTAATTTATTTATAGTCTCAACCATATGCACCGGAATACGAATAGTTCTTGCCTGATCCGCAATGGCCCTAGTAATAGCTTGTCTAATCCACCAGGTAGCATAAGTACTGAATTTAAAACCCTTGTTATAATCAAATTTTTCTACAGCTTTGATTAAGCCCAAATTACCTTCTTGAATCAAATCTAAGAACAACATACCCCTGCCTACATAGCGTTTTGCAATACTTACTACCAAACGCAAATTAGCCTCTGATAAGCACTTCTTAGCATCTTCGCCACGCTCTGCAGTTTGTCTCAATACTGCTTTATATTCTTCTTCCAGCTTTGCAATTAATGTTTCTAGCTCAGGTGTGGCTTTGGCTTTCACCAATTTAGCCTTTAATACTACAAACATCTCTCGTAATTCCAATAAATAATTAGGCTCAATTTCAGACGTTTGTCTTTTTAAGGAAACTTTTTTCTTAGGGGTTACAATTCTAACTTTATTATCCGCCAATAATTTTCCTAGACGCTTTTGTTCATCTTTTGTAAATTCTTTGCATAACTGCTGGTACTCGTCATACTCCAAAGCTTCTTGCTTTTGTGCTATAGAATATACTTTACCAAACACTTTATTAACAGCACGGTCTTGGCACCAAACGGTTTCTATTTGCAGCAATTTTTCCGCATTTTCAACCAAAGTCTCTATTTTTAAGCGTTTATTTACCTCAGGAACAGGGATATTTTCGGAAACTAAATCATTAATGATATAGTAAGCCTGATTACCCTTATCCATGCGTTTAGCTAATTTTATTTCGTCATCACCGGTTAAAAGTGGAACCCTGCCAATTTCTTTTAGGTACATTCTTACAGGATCATCAATATTGATACCTTCAGGAACCGCTAAATTGGCCAATTCGCTTTCATCAACTTCTTCACTGTCATCAATGGTTGCCGGTCCTTCTTCATCCCCACCATCGTCAACAATGTCAATACCCTTAGACGCAAGCTGAGCATATATATTATCCATATCCTCAACCGTCATAGTCTCTACTAATTGTAACGTATCTTGTATTTCTCGATAGGTGAGAACGCCGGCATGATTTTTGGCCAACTCAACAAACTCTGTTACATACTCATTAGGACTTTTTGCCTTTTCTAGTTTGCCAATTTTAATTTTCCCTGCAGTATTATTAATAACTAGATTTTCTAAAGGATTATAAACTTTATCTTCCTTTATGAGCTTTGTTGCCGCCTTTTTCCTTTTTTTAGGTACAGTTTTGGTTGAACTAGGGCTTTTAGTAGCGGTTGTCTTATTGGCTGGTTGTGTTACTGTCTTAGAAATATCTTTTGGCTCTGTTTTAAAAATATCTTTCACTACTTTCTTTGGAGTAACTTCAACCGTCTTTTTATGAACGGCCTTCACCACTTTTTTAGAATCCTCATTTTTTAAATCATCATTTATTTCCGGCTTGTTGGCCGTATTATCAACTGGTTTGAACGCGATACTTACTTTTTTCTTTTTTACGACTTTTTTTTCTGCTTCTTCAGGAGTAGATTGCACTATCTTGGTAGTATCAGTAGTCTTCACTACCTTTTCAGTTATTGTTTTTGGCTTAACCATAGCGTTCCCTCCCTTCTTTTTATTTATATTCTTTTGTTTTTAGCCTCATTACTGAGAAGAATAATTTTCTTTTCTTCATTCTTTATTCGCCGACATTCGGATAATTCCTGCAAATATTTTTCATTACCTTGTTTTTCGTATTCAGCAGCAGAAGAACTATGTTGCTCGAACTCCTTTTCCAAGGCCGACAGCCTTAATTGCCGCAAACAATCAAATAACATTTCCGTTAACTCCGTAGAAGGCAGCTCCATCCGCAAAATATTTGTCAACTCTGATGCACTTTTTTCAGATAATGTTTCAAATAATTCCATTGATAAATTTTTTCTGCCTTTTTCCAAAAGAAAAATAATATTGTCAAAAATTTCCTTTCGCTCACTACTTGCAAAAGCTATCTTTCTTAGTTGAGCTATAAAACTATCCGCCAGCACGTCCTGACTCTTAACAAGAGCAAATAAAAGGTGTCTTTCTGCCTGCTCTAAGACAGTGGTAGCGGGAGAAGCTAAATAAACAGCGCTGGTCCATGAATCTGTCTGCTTATGACTACTTTTCACCTTATTATATTCACTTTGAATTAAACCTTCGTCAATCGTTAACTTGCGTGCTAAATCGCGAATTCTTTGTGCCACTTCAATATCGTTTTTGCATTCTAAAAGGAACGGTAATATATTCGACACCGCTTGCACTTTTCCTGCTAAGGTTCCTATATTATTTTCCTCTAGTTGTTTTTTTATTTGAAAATCAATACCATCAATGGCTTCAACTATTAGTTTTTCATAGGCAGCTTTACCATGTTTGCGAACAAAAGCATCCGGGTCTTTACCATCAGGTACTTGCATAACTCTGCTTTTAAGATCCGCATGTAAGGCTATTGGCACCGATCTTACAGCTGCTTCAATACCTGCTCTGTCACTATCAAAAGAAAAAATTACCTCCGGAACTAAACGTTTAAGCAACCTTGCATGCTGCTCTGTAAAGGCCGTCCCCATAACCGCCACTGCCCAATTAATTCCGGCAGCATGTAAACTAATAGCGTCCATGTGACCTTCTACCAATACCACTTTTTGCTGTACTTTAATATCTTTTAGCGCAGTGTCTAAACCGAATAAAATATTACGCTTACTAAACCATTCAGTTTCCCCTGTATTCATATATTTTGCTTCTTTAGCCTCATTGTCCATAACCCTTCCCGTAAACCCTACTACTCGCCCTCTAACGTCCCGTATAGGGATCATTATCCTGCCACGGAAACGGTCATAAATACCGCCGCTATCTCTTCTATTTACTAAGCCGGCTTTAACCATTGTATCTTCCTTAACACCCTTACCTTTAAGAGCTATATGCAACTTACTATAATCCGGTGGTGCCATACCAAGGGCAAATCTATCTATTATTTCTCTATTAATCCCCCTGGCAATTAGATACTTTAGCCCAATTTCACCATATTTTGTATTTACCAGGCAAGACTGAAAGAACTTTGCCGCCAGTTCATTAGCTGCATACACTTCTTTTGCTTGCATTTCCTTGGCGATTTCCTCGGGATTTTTTTCTCTTTCCGGAATAGCAATATTCAATTTTCCCGCTAAAAATTTAACGGCTTCAGGAAAACTGCGATTTTCAATCTTCATAATAAAACTAAAAACATCTCCGCCTACCCCGCAGCCAAAACAGTGGAATAAACCCTTACTTTCATCTACAGTAAAAGAAGGCGTCTTCTCACCATGGAAGGGACAACATCCCCAATAGCGGCCACCTTTCTTTTTAAGAGGAACGTAGTCAGAAATAACTCTTACAATATCTGCCTGCTCTCTAACCTGTTCTTTGAAATTGTCATATTTTTCTTTCATTTCTTCCATAATATCAACATCCTAAATTTATCATACTATATATATTCCCTATAAAATCCTATTATCCTCTTTTTATAGTTATCTTGAAGCTTGCCTTTTTTCTAATATATTTTTTATAAAACCATATTAGCCTCTAAAATTTAAATAGCCGGCTCAAAATATTGTCGAAATATCTGTACGGCTGCCTCATCTGTCAAACCTGCTACGTAGTCGATACACACTTGCTCTAACCCAAATCTTTCTATGTAAGCCTGTTCTACCTTCGGTAACCTTTCTGGTATAGCAAGGAACATATTCATGAGCGTTTTCACCACATATTCGGCTTTTTTTTGCTCTAACATCATGTCCTGACAGGTGTATACTCGTTCGAACATAAAGCCCCGGAATGCTATCACCGCTTCTTCATAATAAGTATCCAAGTTTATCTCCGGCTTGTTTAAAGAAAGCTCTATTATATTATTAACCAAAACATCTAGAATCACGCTGGGATTAGTCCCTAATCTTTTGGACACAATTTCCGGCAAACTTGCCGGTCCTATCATACCAACACTGGAACTATCATCATAATCGTGACATAGATACGCAATGCGATCACAACGTCTTACTACCATACCCTCCAAGGTTTTAGGTAAAACCTTACCCGTATGGCACAAAATAGCTTCACGCACAGGTAATGTTAGATTAAGACCACGACCGTCACGTCCATAATTATCCGCTACTCTAAGGCTTTGCTCATTGTGTCGAAAATGTCCAACGCACTCTACCAATGCCCTCTCTCCCGCATGACCAAAAGGCGTGTGTCCAATATCATGACCTAAAGCCGCCGCCTCTACTAAGTCTTCATTAAGGTCTAATGCCCCGGCAATGGTTCGAGAAATCTGTGCGACTTCCATGCTATGGGTCAAGCGCGTACGGTAATGGTCGCCTGATACTAAATAAACCTGAGTTTTATGTTTTAGCTTACGAAAAGCGGTACTGTGCAAAATTCTATCCCTATCTCGTTGAAAAGAGGTACGAATAGAATCCATATCTTCTTCATTTATACGGGTAGCACTTGCGCTTTTCGTCGCCCAGGATGCTAATAATTCCTTTTCTCTTTTTTCTGTCTTTTCTCTAATTAACATAATATACTCCCAGCATAGTTTTTTTTTGTTAATTTTGTTATACTTAAGCACAGAGGTGATTTAATTGAAGAAAATACTTGTCTTTATGTTTATGTTCCTTTTTATTCCAGCCATGTGCCTAGCTTCTCCCAGCATTAAATACGATAAACAACACTTTGACCCTGTGCGAGGTATTTACTATTTAGAAGGCAATGTTTCCGTCGCAGTTGGCAGCCGTGTTATTTCCGCTGATAAAGCCCAAGTAGAAATGTATTCTATAGAAGTTCATGCTCAAGGCGATATTCACTTGCAACAAGATGATATAGACTTTTATGGCGATAAGGTCGACGTCTATGGTAGCAGCAAAACAGCCGAAATAACCGGCAATCTTGATTTTACCCAAGGTAACATCTCTATCACTTCTAATTCCGGAACCTATAATTGGGGCACTAAAAATGCCGTTTTTCTAGGCAATGTACAAGTAAATACTCCTACCGGCAACATAAAAGCAGACAAAATTGTTTATAATATTATCAGCCATACTATACAAAAGTAACTTTTTAAAATAGGCATCGCATTATAGCGATGCCTATTTTTATATATCTCTATCTGATTTTTTTTGGGTATATTCTAAAATCATGCCCGCAGTTTCCTCAATAGCTCTATTGGAAACATTTATGATTGTACAATGAATTCTACGCATAATAGCCTTAGCATATTCCATTTCTTCATTAATCCGTTTCATATCCGCATAACTGGCCCCATCGGATAATCCCATAGTTTTAAGCCTCTCTGTACGAATTCCGTTTAATTTGAAAGGATCAATCAAAAGACCCACTACCTTATGGGCCGGAACCTTAAATAACTCTTCCGGTGGTGGAATTTCCGGCACCAAGGGCACGTTGGCTACCTTAAGTTGTTTGTTAGCTAAATACATGCTCAAAGGTGTTTTAGAGGTTCTGGACACACCTATAATTACAATATCGGCTTTTAACAAACCCCATGGGTTTTTACCATCGTCATATTTAATAGCAAATTCCACTGCAGCAACCCTCTTGAAATATTCATGATCTAAGGCATGAATTAATCCTGGCTGATTTTTAGGCAGCAACCCTGTTGTTTTCTCAATAGATTTTAACATGGGTCCCAAAATATCAACTACCTCGACATCATTTTCCATAGCAGTTTGCGCTATGGTTTGCCGTAATTCCGGTGAAACAATTGTATAACAAATCACAGCATTATGTTCTTTGGCTTCTTGAACTATTTTTGCTACCTGCTCTGCGTGTTTCACATACGGAACGCGAATAATATCAAATTTCTCTTGACCAAACTGACTGACTGTGGCCTTAACTACAGATTCAGAAGTATCACCTATTGAATCCGAAACAGCATATATTATTGGAGTATTAGCTATGATAATTCCCCCCTTTTCCTTCTGCTAACTCAACTAGCAATCTTGTGAAATTTGTTTTTGTGATACGTCCGACTACTTCAAAAGAATGGGCCCTGCCCTCAATACCTTTAACCACCGGCATACAGTCAATTTCGTTGTCAATAAGCTTTCTTGCTGCAACGGCAACTGACTCCTCCGGAGTTATTGTAATTAGTTTTATTAACGGCGTCATTACCATAATAATAGGCAGTGTGTGCAAATCCGTACTAGTATTCATGGCTACCTTTAAAAGATCCTTACGGGATACAACCCCGGTTAAAATCCCCGCTTCGCTGGTAATAAAAACAGTTCCAACATCTTCCAAAAACATAGTTACAATGGCATCATAAGCACTTTTGTCATCATTAATAACAACAGGTACTGATTGAATATCCCTAACACAAATACCGGATATTTCTTCTAACAACATGCCCAAAGTATTTTTGCCGGTAAAATAATAGCCGACTTTTGGCCTGGCATCTAAAATACCGCTCATAACCAAAATTGCTAAATCCGAACGCAAAGCCGCTCGTGTTACATTCAATTGAGAAGCAATATGTTCGCCTGTAATAGGGCCTTCTTGCCTAACAATCTCTGCAATTTTTTTCTGTCTGCAACTTAAAGAAATATGACCCACATCCTTTCAAAAACATATAATAGTATATACTATTATATACTATGAGGATACTAAAAACACCTTTTTGCTATAAAAAATCTGCAATTACATCTTATTTGAAATTTCTCCTACACTGTTTCTTTTATATAAGACATAAAAATCCCCGCTTCCATAGAAAGCGGGGATTCTTTTTAGACAATTACCACTTTAAATTTTCATCGTCACTCTTCCGGCCCTTGCCCGTTAAAGCGTCCAACATAATGCGCTGCTCGACTTGAGCTACCATTTTCTTGGTGAATTTAACAGTATCAGGGTTTACAGACATACTATCTATGCCGCTTCTAACCAAAAATTCGGCAAATTCCGGATAAACACTAGGTGCTTGCCCACAGATAGATACTGTTTTGCCCTCGCTATGAGCAACATCTATAAGATGTTTTACGGAGCGGCGTACAGCTAAATCACGCTCATCAAAAATATGTGCTACAGTATCGTTATCGCGATCGCAGCCCAAAGTCAACATGGTCAAATCATTGGAACCAATGGAGTAACCATCTACAAATTTATTGAATTTATCAGCAAGAATAATGTTAGCAGGAATTTCAGCCATCAACCAAACCTTAAAATCTTTACCACGTTGCAGACCTTCCTGTGCCATTAAGTTAATTACTTTTTCACATTCCTCAACTGTACGACAAAACGGAATCATAACATTCAGGTTCTTCAAACCGTATTCTTCACGCACTTTACGTACGGCGGCAATTTCCAATTTGAAGGCTTCTATGTAATTAGGATCATAGTAACGAGAAGCCCCGCGCCAACCAAGCAAAGAACTCGGTTCATAAGGCTCAAACTCATCTCCGCCTTTCAAATCACGATACTCACTTGATTTGAAATCGCTGAAACGTAAAGTTACAGGTCTTGGTGCCATAGCTTGGCAAACTTGCCTAAACCCTTCAGCTAATTGATCTACTACTTTTTCCGGATGACCGGATTTTATTAAATATAATGGATGCTCGTGAATATAGGTAGTCCAAATAAACTCTTCGCGCATAAGACCTATTCCATCACAAGGCAAGACAGCATATTTTTCTGCTAATTCCGGATCGCCTAAATTCATATAAATCTTCGTCCCGGTAACAGGGAATGTTTCAGCGACAACCATATTACTTGCTGTTTCTTCCTTCTTTTGCGCGCTTGCTAAAATACCTTCATAAACAACTCCATTTGTCGCATCCACTGTAATATCACTATCATTTTTAATAGTAAGGGTTGCAGCCTCACCACGACTCTTTGTTCCTACTATACAAGGAATACCAAGCTCACGGCTAACTATAGATGCATGGCAAGTCATTCCTCCGCTATCTGTAACAATGGCTCTGGCCCTTTTCATAGCGGGAACCCAGTCAGGGGCAGTCATTTCTGTAACAAGAATTTCTCCATCCTTAAATTCATCAATGTCAGCAGGATCCAAAATAACATGGGCACGTCCAGCTTCCATTCCGGGACTTGCAGGCAAGCCCTTTACAATTACCTTACGGTCGGTAGTAACGAAACTATTCATAGGTTTCTTGTTTTCTCCACCCTTATTACGACGGGACCAAACGGTTTCAGGACGGGCTTGTAAAATCCATATTTTACCGTTTCTTTCATCAACGCCCCACTCCATATCCATATAGCAACCATAATGTTGCTCAATCTTTTTAGCATAACCGGCTAATTCCAAAATTTGCTCATCTGTAAGGGTTTGTTTTTTTCTGTCTTCTTCAGGTACCGAAACTTCTTCACAATCTCCGCCTTCTTTGCGAATTAACATGATATCTTGTTCGTTAACATCACGTTCAATAATCTTCATATCGCTTTTAGAAACAATATAACTGTCAGGAGTTACAGTACCTTGTACCACATATTCCCCCAGACCATAAGCTGCCTCTATCATAATATTTTGATCATCACCTGTTGCTACATTAACGGTAAACATAACACCGGCAGACTTAGAAAATACCATCATTTGAATAACTGCGCTAAGAGCAACTTCAATATGGTCAAACCCTTGTTTTTCGCGATAATATACTGCTCTGTCCGTAAAACAAGAAGCATAACACTCCTTAACCTTGGCAATAATAGTTTCTGCACCTTGTACGTTAAGATAAGTATCTTGCTGACCGGCAAAACTAGCGTCCGGCAAATCTTCTGCCGTAGCACTAGAGCGCACAGCCACATAGGGCATTTCTGTCCCTACCTTTTGGGCCAGTTGATCATAAGCTTTAGCTATTTCGTCCTGCAAATCTTGAGGCATATTTTCAGCCATTATTACTTTACGCAAGCGGGAACAAACGTCACGCAATAATACGCCATTTTCCACATCAGTTAACTCGGACAATATAGTCCTCATTTTTTCCTTTAATCCACTTTTCTCAATAAAGTATCTATAAGCATAGGCCGTGGTAGCAAAACCATAGGGAACAGGCACATCAGTTTTGGAAGTCATTTCTCCAAGAGATGCGGATTTACCACCTACAATAGCTACGTCTCCTCTTTCTAGCTGTTCAAACCAAAGTAAAAATTGCTCTTCTTTTTTCATTTTAGCTCTCCTTTTGTTATATACTTTTTCATTCTATAACTCGATATAGTATACACTATATCATATTTAAGCCCTATATTCAACAAGAAAATGTGTGAATTTTTATGCTAATCAGAGCACTATAAGACTTAAATCTCCTACCATGTTCGCTAACTCTTTAACCTGCAACAATAAGGCCAAACGATTGTTTTTTATGTCTTCATCCTTATCCATAACCATAACTGCCTCAAAAAAAGCGTTTACGGGCTTCGCTAATTGATCACCTTGCATTAAAACTTTTGCATAATCATACTTAATTAACGCCGGTATAGCCTCTTTATTAAGTCGCATTAAAACCTCATGCAGTTCTTTTTCCGCAGGATCACTAAATAAAACCTGACTAATAGCAACCTCACTACTGGCATTCTTGCAAATATTATCCACACGCGTAAAAGCTTGAATACTATCTACTGCAGCCGGAGTGGTAACATAATCGGCCAAGGCTTTCGCCCGTGTAAATAAATCAACTAAATCGTCATTATCCTTATCAGCTAAAACCGCATCCACGACATCATACCGAATCCCACTGTCTAACAGCATATTCTTAACCCTTTGCAAGAAAAATTCTTTTAACTGCGGAACTAACTTTTTAATGGTTTCTATGGGAACGTTAAGCAATTGTAGCGCATCTGCCAACGTCTTTTTTAAAGAAAAATGATAATCAGCATCAAGGGCAATGTTTACTACCCCTAAAGCCTGACGGCGCAAAGCATAAGGATCTTGTGAACCGCTGGGTGCTTTCCCTCTGCTAAAAGTCGCCGCTATATTATCAATTTTATCAGAAATGCCTATAAGTCGGCCTAAATCGTTTTTCGGTAATTCATCTCCCGCAAACCTTGGTAGATAATGTTCATAAATAGCCATAGCCACTTCTGGTTTCTCACCGTCTAAAAGAGCATATTCCCGTCCCATAACGCCTTGCAGCTCAGTAAACTCAGTAACCATTCCGGTAACTAAATCTGCCTTAGAAAGGCTTGCTGCTTTTGCCAAGGCTTCCATATCTACAGCCACGCTGACTTCCGCTTGCAATTGAGCCGCCAGGGTATCTAGTCTCATGGTTTTATCAAACATATTTCCCAAGCCTTGTTGGAAAGCAACCGTTTTTAATGCTTCTCTATGTTGAACTAGAGGTTTTTTTCTGTCTAATTCAAAAAAGAACTCTGCATCGCTTAGCCGTGCTCTCAATAC
>Ga0172378_10006445_pt1 | contig 10966 bp, 6 predicted proteins | sample GrowelOW332metaG_FD_119755 | JGI IMG/M metagenome (GOLD analysis project Ga0172378, IMG submission 119755) | Groundwater microbial communities from an aquifer near a municipal landfill in Southern Ontario, Canada - Pumphouse #3_1 metaG | ecosystem: Environmental > Aquatic > Deep subsurface >... | reverse complement strand
CGTCTTTACTCTCGGAATATTACCTTCTGATGACCGTTTTATTACCAATTATTGCGAATTGATGACGTTTGAATAAACATCGATTTACTTGGTATTATCATCCAATATAACATTTCACATATTATATTTTGATGCATATATACAGCACAAAAAACGATATAAAAATATAAATTTGTGTAAAATAAATTATTCTAAATCTAATTCCTTCCTTATCTTATCTAACAATTCCTTCAGATATATTTCCCTGCCTTCATCCTTGCATTCTTCATATTCTTGCAACAGGATCTTGTACATCTCTTCCTTAGAAAAGAAATCCACTGTCTCATCCAACATAATTACCATAACCTTCCATCAAAACGATATAAGATAGAACGAGATATATTATTTGATATTCAAACACGTTCTGTAACTTCTTCTAGTTTCTGTTCAACTTCATTATAAAGATCCTGCAATTTATTCAACATATTATCATCCGCATTCCAAAGTCCTCTATCTATCGCCTCGTACAACCTATTGAGAATATTCATTGCTGCAAAAGGATTCTCTGTAATAATCCAATCCTTTGTATCCTTGTCGAATAAGAATCTATCTGCCATCTGTTCATACATCCAGTCATCAACTATAGCAGATGTCGCATCCCAAGCAAAAACATATTCTGTTACATCTGCAAGCACCGCTGCACCGCTGTATCCATGTTTCTTCAAACCGTTTATATATTTGGGATTCAAGACCTTGCTCCTCATTACAAATTGAAGTTCGGCCTTGGTATCTTTGACCTTGGTCTTATTCGGATCCGATCCATCGCCCATAATGGACATCACATCTTTTCTGCCATATGCACGGACGAATGTATTCATACCCCCTAGATATTCATAAACATCATCGCAATCGACAAGATCAATTTCACGATCTGGCATATTCTTTATTGTCGCCTCTACATTACCGAAACGCTTTACAAACTGATCCTTCATGCTTTCTCCATAAACTCCACGTCCGTAAACATGACTCGTCCACTCGGCATATATATCTGCAAGATCTTCAACCGTCTTCCATGAACTGGACTCTATAGCATGATTGACTCCAGTACCATATGCTCCTGGAGGTGCACCGAATATGCGCATCGATGCTTTTCTACGAGCTTCATCGATAGTTAGTCCACTGGCCATACCTTCTATTACATCCTTACGGAGATTGGCGGCGATATTGTTTTCCTCATCCGTCTCATCCAAGGCAGATACCAATTTAACAGCATCATCTATCAAATCAATAAGATTTGAAAAAACATCTCTAAACAATCCTGTTATACTTACTGTAACATCGATTCTTGCTCTATTCAACTCAGATATTGGAACTACTTCGATATCTATTACCTGTCCACCTAATTTTGACCAAACAGGTCTGACTCCCATGAGCCAGAGGACATATGCCACATCATCTCCGGTGGTCTTCATCGTATCCGTAGCCCATAATATCATTCCCACTTGTTTTGGGTATGCCCCTTTTTCATCAACAAATTTCTCTATCATCTGATCGGCCATCTTTACTCCGACCCTCCAAGACGCAGATGTGGGTACCCCATCTGGATCTATTCCGAAAAAATTACGCCCCATTGGCAAAATATGTGCATTACCTCTAGTAGGAGCACCAGATGGTCCTGGAAGAACATATTTTCCATCAAATGCTCCCATCATATTCGATATCTCTTCACTCATCTTCTTAAGATTGGGGGCAAGAAAATCACATATATATGATACAGAAATCAACAATGATCCAGATGTATCTGTGAATCTTTTACTTATGAATGCCAAACAATTTTCTTTATTATAGTCTACAGTTCTCATATCCAAAAGAAGTCTATTCAGTTCTGCATCCACAATATCTATCGAGATACTGTTTAATTCACCCTTTGAATTAAATTCCGTAGGATGATCTATCATTTCACTCATATCATATCCCATTGTTTCAGCTAATGAATTTCTTAAAGATGGAATACTACCATTATCCAATCTCATAATAGAATAGATGTGTTCATCCATATGTTCTTCCGACGGAATACATCCTAGAATATGCAATCCATCGCGAATGAGCGCATCTTTAATTTCCGTAATATAATCGTGAAGATCATCCAGATATTGTTCAAATCCTTCCGATCCTGGATCTCCTTCGATATGCAAATCATCAAAAAGTGATAGTTTTTTGGCAGCCTCATATACAGCGATGATAAGAGCACTTTTCTTGTTTCCTCTCACTCCTCTTTGTTTGAAATATTCCTGTAACGGAACTTCCACCTCTGCAAGATCATCATATGATCCTGCACGAGCCATAGTAGGATTCATATGTCCTATAACAACTGATTCTGATCTTCTTCTGGTCTGTATTCCTTCTCCTGGATCATCAATGACATATGGATACACATTCGGTACACCATCAAGAATAACATCTGGGTTACACTTACATGATAAACCTACATTCTTTCCTGGAAGCCACTCCAATGTTCCGTGGGTTCCCATATGAACAATCATATTGGCCTTGAAATCGTATTGAAGCCACCTGTAGAATTCAAGATATTGGTGGTTTGCCATCATAACAGGGTCGTGATACAATTCTTCAAATTTATCTGACCATGCCCTAATTGGTTGATATCCTATGAACACATTTCCTTTAACAATTCCTGGAATCACAATCTTAGTTTTATCAGTACACACTGTTCCCGGCGGTTCTCCCCAAGATCTTATCATCTCTTTTTGATTGAACTCTGGGATTTCATTGAAATGTTTAAGATAATCTTTCTTTGAAACCACATCTGCAGCTTTTTCTTCTATAATCTTTGATGGTGTAGATTCCAAATCATTAGTAATATTGTCCAATATCTCGGAGATCATTTCCTTACCATTCTTAGGAATATCTGTAATATTATATCCTAATCCAGACATCTTATTCAACATAATTGACACGCTTTCAGGAACATCTAATCCTGCGGCATTACCAATACGCCCTGAATTAGGCCTGGATTGATACATAAGTATCGCTATCTTCCTTTCAGAAGGCGGTATCTTATTAAGAATCGCCCATTTCATAGCAACCTTAGAAACATGTTTTATTCTATCAATTATTGCTGCAGACTTGTTAATAATCCGATGATCTGGAGGGGCGTGACCTATCGGCACAGTTATGATCTCACCATCAACTTCCGGCCACGCAACAGAAATGGATATTTCAGCCTTATTCAAACCAATGACACTTGCTTCATAATCACAATATTCACTTTTAATCGTCATTGCCTGTAACACTGGAACGCCTGTCAGATATTGAAAAAAATTCTCTTCATCGATAGTCTTCATTCCGGTGGAACTTCTATCTCTAACCAGCATTGACAATCCAGATGTGACAATCAGCACATCTACTATAGAATCCGTTCCGTTTGTTAGATATTTTTTTACATAATCTTTATTACTCACATTATTGTAAGAAGAAGGGATCTGATAGAAAAATGGAATAACATTCATTTCATCCGCTTCCAACTGATGAATCATTGCATCAATATGTTCCAAGTCATTATAGACCCATATATTCCCTGAAAATAACAACCCTACTGTTGGCAATCCTGGCCTTATGTTTTTCATATATTCTTCTATAGTTATGTCTCTGGGAAAATCAGGATGGTATATACCATCAGTCCTGTTTCTGACAACAACAGGCAATTCATCTTTTTTTCCAAGTTTATATGCTAACCACAGAAGTATCCCTTTATCATTTTCATATCCTCTTTCTGAAGACAACGTTAACAAAATACGTAAATCGTCATCTGTACCTTTGAATAATCCTCTATATAAGGGGATTAACTCATCAGATACGTGAATAAAAACATATCCTTTACAAACTTTCAATACCTTCTCATACTTCTCATATCTTTTGAATTTTGAAGTATCTCCCATGCATCTGATGAATATAAGATCCGCGGTCTCGGTCTCTTTTATCAACCTTTGATATTTTAGCGGATCATCATCGATCTCATCATAATTGACGCAAAACAAATCATAGTCTAATCCTTCTTCTTTGAGATCCTCTGCGGGCTTCAATAATAAACTAGCCTTTACAGACTGTACGGAGATGTGTACTACTTTCATAATATTTCACTTTGATTATAGGCTATTTTTAAATGATTTTTAGATTTTATACATCTATTGCCTAGTAACTTATACTGAAACAATGAAAAAGTATATGGATATATTGGAGTATACATCCAATTATTATATAATTCGGTGACATCAAATGAACAACGATCAGGCACTGTTTCCATTCATTCGTATTGTAGGTCAGGACAATATGAAAAAAGCACTTATTCTGAATATAATAGACCCTGGTATCGGCGGTGTGTTGATTAAAGGTGAGAAAGGGACTGCAAAATCAACTGCAGTAAGAGCCCTATCCAGAGTACTTCCTCCACGTAAAGTTGTAAAAAACTGTATATTCAGATGCGATTTCGATAATCAAGATAGAATGTGCCCCTACTGTCGTGAAAGACTCGAAAATAGTGAAAAATTAGAACCTGAAATGACCTCTATGCGCGTAGTGGAACTACCGCTCAGCGCAACAGAAGACAGAGTTGCAGGAACATTAAACCTCGAACATGTTCTTAAAACAGGAGAGAAAAAATTCGAACCTGGAGTTCTCGCACAAGCAAACGGAAATATTCTTTATGTTGATGAAGTCAATCTTTTAGATGATCATCTTGTAGATCTTCTTCTAGATTCCGCAGCCATGGGTGTTAACTATGTGGAAAGAGAGGGGGTATCATTCTCACACCCTGCAAAATTCATTCTTATCGGTACAATGAATCCAGAAGAGGGAGACATCAGACCTCAGCTGTTAGACAGATTCGGATTATCCGTATGTGTAAAAAGTGAAGGAGATACGCAACAAAAAATGGAAGTCGTAAGAAGAAGGCTGTTATTCGATTCAAATCCCGAAAAATATGTTGCCGAATTTGAACAAGAAACAGATAAACTATGTTGTAAAATAATTCAAGCAAAAAAGATTGTAGATACTATAGTAACAGATGATGATATACTCAAAATGATCGTAACACTGACTTCACACTTTGAGATTGGTGGACATCGGGCAGATATAACACTTATGAAAGCTGCAAAAGCGAACGCAGCATTTGAAGGAAGAAAAGTAGTAGAAAAAAAAGATATCATATGCACTGCGAATCTTGCACTTTCACATCGCATGAGGAAACGCCCATTCGAAGATTCAGAATTGGATGAAGAGGAATTGGATAAATGTCTTCAGAATCTCTGACACAACCTCTTCATTTTCCGATATCTGCTATAGTCGGAATGGATATCGTAAAGAAGGCTCTCATTTGTGCTTTAATTAATCCAAAGATCAAATGTGTCCTTATTCGTGGCGATTCAGGAATCGCAAAAACTACAATATCCCGTTCAATATCGGGTAATCTTTCAGAAATGAAGATTATAAACATACCACTAAATGTAACTAGCGAGCAACTTTTTGGAGGGTTGAATATTGAAGAAACACTGAAAAAAGGTAGCATAGAGATTCAAAAAGGATTATTAAGCAAATCTGATGGCAATTTGACATTCATTGATGATATAAATCTTCTTGATCAAAAGGTCCTCAGCGCAATCTTAGAATGTATAATCTCAAAGAAGGTTATTGTAGAAAGAGAGAGTGTATCAACGTCATATGAATGCAACACTACACTAATAGCCACGATGAATCCTGAGCATATAGATCTTAGTTCACATGTCCTGGATCGTTTTGATATTTGTGCATATGCCGTATTTCCAGAGGATCTGAATGAACGCGAAGAAATTCTGCGCAGAAATATGGAATACATAAGAGACCCCAAAAAATTGATTTCGGATTATTATAAAAAAGATGAGGATATTTCTAACACGATAAAAAAAGCAAAGGAAATCCTTCCTCTTGTAACAATCTCTGATGAATTGATATCCATCATCGTAGATCTATGTATAAAAGTAGGTGCTCAAGGATATAGAGGCTCCATATCAATGCTCAATACCTCTATGGCCTTAGCAGCAATGAATTCCAGAGATGAAGTAACCAAAAAAGATATAGAGGAGGCTGCAGAACTCTGTCTTCCTCACAGAAGAGATTACACTCCGCCGGCACAACCTCCTGCTGAACCTCCAAACTCCCCGGAGAATGAAAAAGATTCAGATGAATCTTCAGAAGATGATAATAATCAATCCAACTTAGATCAATCTCCACCTAAGGATAACGATTTACATGATAACCTTCCAAAAAATGATGATAATTTGAATAAAGATGAAAATAAAGATGAAAAAACAAATTCTCCTGAAGAACAGATATTCGAGATTGGAGATCAATTCATAGTCAAAAATTATCTTGGAGATCGCCCCAAACAATTGAAAAATACAAAGAGTAGAAAGGGAAAAAGGGATCTTGTAGAAAGCGGAGACAATACTGGAAGATATTCCCGGTCCAGAATTCCAAACAACACTGTTATAGACGTTGCCTTCGACGCAACAATACGTGCCGCTGCACCACATCAAAGAGAACGCCATTCCGATTCTTTATCAATTGTAATTGAAAAACAGGATATCAGAGAGAAGATCAGAGAAAGACGCTGCGGATGCACAATAATGTTTGTTGTAGATGCCAGTGGCTCTCTTGGAGTTAGAAAAAGAATGACAACAGTCAAAGGTGCTATCCTTTCAATGCTAAGAGACAGTTATGTCAAACGCGACCGTCTTGGAATGATAGCCTTTAGAAGAGACTCTGCAGAATTGATACTACCTCCTACAAAATCAGTAGAATACGGATATAAACAATTAGAGACGCTTCCAACAGGAGGAAAAACACCCCTTGGAAAGGCTTTGCTTACAAGCAGCGATTTCATGACTACATACATAAGATCTCACCAAGAAGAATCTTGTTGCGTTGTAATGATAACAGACGGTAGGGCAAATGTACCTGTTAAAGAAGGAACAGATGCAAACAAAGAAGCTAGAGAAATTGCCCAATCAATATCTGTTCCAGGATTAAGGTGGATAATAGTAGATGCAAGCACAGATTTTATTCACTTTGATAATGCAAAGAATATAGCAAACGACTTAAAAGGCACATATTTAAAATTGGAAAATCTAAACGCAGATACATTTGCAAAAAAAATAAGATCTGCAATAGATGAATGAATCCTTGAAAATCATCTTTGTGATGCGTTTCCATAACTTTAATCTTATGAAATATTTTTTTCAAAAATTCAATCAGATGTAATATAATCTACTTGAAAAAACAAATTGCTCTAACGAAGATACTAATAAATATTTACTTAACATCACACTGATTGGATTATACATCCAAGTGAATAAAATGTTAGACAAAGTGAAAGTAATTGTCGTTGTAGTAATCCTCATTGCTATTGCGACTGTGGGTGTTGTTGCATATGAAATGACAAATGATGGCAACAATAAAACATATGATATTAACGCAGCTCTTGAGGTATACGGTAACGCCAATGGCGATTATACCATTAATTCCGACGATCAAAACATAATCAAACAAATAATTTCTGGTGAACTCTCTTTTTCAGATTACCCTCTCGCAGATGCAAACTATGACGGCAGTGTCACACAAACTGATGTAGATCTTGTAAGTAAAATCATCAACAGAGATAACTGCACAGTTTACCACGTAAACACCTGCAGTACCGGCGACTATGTTGCCAGTACCGCGTGGCCAATAAAATCCGCAATTGCAACTGGAGCGGCAAATATGCTTTTATTCCTCACTGAAGCAGGTACAAAGAACATGATACATGGAATTACGTATTCTGTATCATCTCCACCTGATTCTACTCTCTTTCCTACATTTAGCACAATGACTAGTCTCGGTTCATCATCTACTTCGATGAGCGTTGATGCAGCCGCAGATACAATCGCTAAATATGACGTTACAGCATTAATATCAGATAAAACTGCAAGTACAATCAAAAATGAATCCGAATTCGAAAATATCGGTGTAGATGTTATCAGAATAGCCCCTGCAATTGTTGATGCTGATGAAGCGTGTTCTCAACTTCTGCTTATCGGATTCTTATTCCAAACACAAACACAATGTATGAAAATATGCGAATGGCAGACAAATCTTCAAAAATACATCAACTCAGAACTTGAAGGCACAGAAAAAGTCACAGTTATAACATCTAACGGATCAACATCAAAAGGAGCGTGGATCTCTGGCGGCAATTCAGATTATCTGGACGTAATGAAAGCCGCTGGAGGAATATATGCTCTTGATGATAAGATGCTTACAGATTATAGCTCCGGTGCCTACTTTGGAGAAGGAGACACTTGGCTATATAATTACACGTTCGATTATATCGTTTCGATCAGAACAAATGGATGGTACAGCGGAACTGTAGATATAGGCGAAAAATACAACAGCTCTTTAGAATATCTGACACACACTGAAGCATATGAAGAAGGAAATGCATATGTGATTGTCGGTGATGCACCAATCCCCATTAGGATTGCATACACTGCAAGCGTTCTATATCCCGATATATTCTCACAAGAATGGGCAGATGGAATCAACCAAGAATTCTTCGAGAAATTCTATGATGTTGATATAGACTTCACGGGACTATTCTTTGTGATATCAGAAAGCATGGTATCTTCATAAACACGATATCGTGACCTTTTACTCAAACCTTTTACAAATTTCCATTTGGTGTCAACATTGAATATCATCTTAAAATTCAAAATAGAACTGAAGATAGCTCAGAAGCCCCATACTCGGACAACATTTACAGGAGAGTGTCATGATGAGCAATAACACTGAATCCTATAGTGATAACAAGAGTCTTATGGTCTCTTATAAAAAATTCACAATTAAAAAAATACTTTTCATTGCAATCTGCATTATTTTAGCTTTTATTGCATTAGGTCTTTCAATCTGCATCGGTGCAGCAGACATCAGTTTCAAAGAAGTATACGAAATAATTTACAAACATATTATCGGCACAACATATCAAAAAGGAACTGTAGAATTTATTCATGATTATATTATCTGGAATATTAGACTTCCAAGAGCATTATTCGCATTGATCGCCGGCGCAGGTCTTGCCGTAGGAGGTGCTGTAATGCAAAGTGTAATGAAAAATCCTTTAGCCGATCCATATACTACAGGTATCTCCTCTGGAACATGTTTTGGTGTAGCTATTGCACTTGTACTCGGTCTAACAGTATCTAACTCTCAAATAGGAAATCTAGGGCTTGTGATGAATGCATTCATTTTTGCTCTCATTCCAACCGCACTGATAATAATAATCACTTTCAAAAATAGCACTTCACCTGCAACTCTAATCTTGGCAGGTGTTGCAATATCTTACATATTCAACGCTTTAACAACGGTCCTGTTAATATCCACTGATGCAGAGACCTTAGCCATAGTATATCGTTGGCAAGTCGGTTCATTGACTGAGGTAACATGGAATTCTATCCCTCTTATGGCTACGATAAATATTGCTGGAATAATTATCACTATATTTATATCTAAAAAACTCAACATCATGGCTTTGGGCGATGAAAATGCAAAGAGCCTTGGAATTAATTCAGGAAATATGAGAATCATATCTCTGATGATTATATCATTCATGGTTGCATCTGTGATCAGTTATGTAGGTATCATCGGTTTTATCGGACTTATATCTGCACATATTGTTAGAATCTTGATAGATTCTGACAACAGATTTGTAATTCCAGCTTCAGCTGCATTCGGTGCAGTATTCCTCATCGGCGCAGATATAATCTCAAAATATCTCTCACCAACTGATTCTATTCCTGTTGGTGTTGTCATCTCGTTCATAGGTGCCCCTGTATTTTTATATTTAATAATCAGACAAAAAAGAAATATTTGGTGATATCATGGATGACCTTCTTAATGCTTACAAACACTCCAATAAATTAAAAATTTTACTTACCGTCATGATTATTATCATTGCTGCTATCGTAGCAATTTATTCAATATGTATAACCAAATATTCTATAAGTTTCTCAGAAGCACTTAATATTATCAGTAATAATTTCAATCATATTGAACCCACCACATACATAGAAAGACTTAAAAATTACATTGTATGGGATGGACTTACGCCAAGAGCGATCGCAGGAATATTGGTCGGCGGTATTCTAGGTATTGGCGGTGCAGTGATGCAAACAATAATCAAGAACCCTCTTACAGATTCATACACCACTGGAATCTCATCCGGAGCATTATTCGGTGTAACATTATTCGTTGTATTCGGATTCACTATAATACCTGGACTTTCCAATAATTTTGGAATTATTATTAATGCATTCATATTTGCATTGATCCCATCAGCAATAATCATATTATTCTCGATGTTCAAAAAAGTCACACCAACTGTCATGGTACTTATCGGAATTGCAATAATGTATATTTTTACAGCAACCACAACTCTTCTGAAATATACCTCTACTGATGAAGATATCTCCACCATATATTCATGGTCCATAGGGACCCTTGGAAAAATAACATGGAATTCGATCCCTTATCTTATCGGTTCATTCATTCTAATAATTGCTACAATGATGCTTATTTCAAGAAAACTGAATGTATTACTTTCCAATGATAACTCTGCAAAAACACTGGGTGTGAATCCATCAAATATAAGAATACTGTGTCTTGTTATAATATCAATAACCACCGCTGTAGCCGTATGTTTTACAGGTACCATCGGATTTGTAGGATTAGTATCACCTCATATTGCAAGAATATTCGTAGGATCCAATACGAAATATCTCATTCCGTCTTCAGCAGCTATAGGCGCCCTAATGCTAATAGCTTCTGACTGTTTAGCAAGAAATATCGGACTCACTGGACTCCCAGTTGGTGTTATCACCGCATTGGTGGGGGGCCCTGTATTTCT
>Ga0172378_10006444_pt1 | contig 10968 bp, 3 predicted proteins | sample GrowelOW332metaG_FD_119755 | JGI IMG/M metagenome (GOLD analysis project Ga0172378, IMG submission 119755) | Groundwater microbial communities from an aquifer near a municipal landfill in Southern Ontario, Canada - Pumphouse #3_1 metaG | ecosystem: Environmental > Aquatic > Deep subsurface >... | reverse complement strand
CCTATATTGTAGGTATACTATAAAAGGATTGCCCTATATAAACAGTATATAAACTCACGAACATCGGTATATAAAGAAAAATGCAGCTATACTACCTACCTACAAATCATCCGAGAATTTCAGGCCACATGCACGAGTGCCACGTGATCTGGTGATTATTCGATGTTGGTTCTGTCATAACGAAAGAAAATGTCACCAGATCCTCAAAAAATCGAGGACCTGGCGTTTATGGTTTCAATAAAATCCGGAATCGTCGATCTTCAACGTGCGGCAATTCTCCGTCACGGTACGCACTTTGTCGGTCTTCGCTCCATCAGGAATGTCAGCTTCAACAGTTATGGTGATCCTCACTGAACTTCCTTCTATGGAATCGATATGCCTCACGACCTCGTCGACAATGTCCTTAACTTCTTTGTTCACGCGAACATAATCCAGATCCTTTGACATGTGGAAATGCTTCGGTCCAGATTCTTCAGGCGCGGGGGAAACGGGCCCACTGTTATGAGCCGCAGGTCCGCCTTCTATGACAACAGTGCCGCCCTCCGGCTTTGGCTGTTGCGGAACAGGGGTCGCTTCAGCTTCCAACTGTTCATGAGCTTTGTCGATCTTTACAAGTAACTTGTACTGATCCACCGACGAAAGGTACGTGTTGATCTTGAGTTCAAGGTATCTTCCTTCGCTCTTTCCGGAGGCTATTGCGAAATACTCGGCAGAGTTGAGACCGTCTTTTATCGCATTTTCCAACACACTGTATGAAGCCAATCTGGGGAGATAGCAGTACATGCAAAGCTGCTCCCACAACGTTTTGATGGAGATGTCATCGGAATCCTTCCACAACAATGAATCCAGCTCATGCAGCAATAATGCGGGCGCCCACCTGGTGATCAGCGACTCGTTCTGTTTCAATTTGTTGACAGCTTTCTGAACAATCGGTTCGGAACCGCCACTGATGCGTGTCTTCTCCCACATCATGGTTTTTATGTCGGTACGGTCAATATACGGCACCATGAGCCAACAGTAGGCCTCACGTATCCTCAGATTAACAGTGTCACTGAATCCTTTTACATTGTTCTCTGTTTCACGATTCTGCACCACATCGAGATTGAGGAGCTCCCTGTCGTTCTTGATCGATTTCCATGCGAGATAGATCTTTACTGCAGATTTTAACGACGGCAGAATCTCGGCATCCGGGGCCATGAACACCAGCATGTTGCGGTATTTACGCGGATTGTTTCCGCGTGTATTGAGATACTTCTCTGCGGAGATTATCGCGTCATTGCCACCAGGTGTATCTTTGAACACAGAACCGGTACGTAATATCACAAGTCTGACACTGGGGTCATCCGGAACATCCAGTGAGGAATTCGGGCAAACGTGTATCCCGGAAAGACTCTCGTCTTTCTTTATATGACCCAGCCTCTGTTCGATCTCGTGTTCGATCTCTGAATCAGAGATCTGTGATGCACGATCCTGCGCTGTCTTTCTCAATGTTGGACGTGTATCGAACCAGAAACGACTGTCTGTCGGATTTGAATAAAGATATGCGAGACTGTCGTTCAGCTTGTTGATGGCATCATCGAACAGCCCAACGGATTCTCCGGGCTGAACAGCACCGAGCCTGATGTGTGCGACATCGATTCCACGGATCGATTGCTCTTCCACCGTGGGTGCGCTGCCGAGGAATATTGTTCTCGAAACACGCCTGCAAGCCATCACTTTGCCAAAACGCGGTTCGTGTTTATCTTGCGTGTAGGGTATGGAACCTTTACCGTCGACTTCGTTATCGACAATCGAGTTCCACGTTTCTTCCAGATATCTTGTCAGTTCGTTTTTTATGTCGGAATTGTCCAAGGATATCGATCCGGGCATGATCATCGGATCACTGTCTTTCTTCATCCAAAGGTCGCTTATCACAGATGCCATCAGACGCAATACGCCTCTGGTCTTCTGGAAACGATCCAATGTCGCCCAATCCTCATACAGCCTTTCAAAGACCTCTGGGTGGATCGGATAACAGGATATCATGCGATTCTTGTAATCGAGCTCTTTGGTCTCTATTGGGAAATTACTGGGGTCCTTGAGATACATGTCCGAGTATGCATTGCATACCAGATCACGGCTGGCAGTGTCTTTGCATGGCAAGAACAATCTGCGGCGGACAACCTCGAAACCCTCGTTGGCTGCGACAGGCTTCCAGATCGATTCCATTCTTCCGAAGGTATGCTCTATCGCTGCAAGTGTCTGTTGTCCGGCCTCACCGCCGATTTCAATGTTGGACTCGGGAATCGATGCAACAATCAAACAATTCTTACTGGCTCTGGCAGCCTCTGTGAGTTCCTGAATGAATGTGATCAGGTTATCGAAAGTACCTGCAACAAGATCCTTTGATCCATACAGCTTCTTTGCGTAAGCAACGATCTCATCCATCAGTATCATGCATGGTCCGCATTCATTGAACAGATCGATCAGTGCCTTGGAACCGGGAGAGACATGTTTACTGTCAGATGCTTTCACGTAATTGTACAACTCCGGTTTAGAAGCAGATTCTGCCAACTGTGCAGCAATCTCTCCCCAGAGCGTATTGATTGTTATCCCCGGCATGTTGTTCGGCCTTCTGCTTTTCGCAGGATCCAAGGCCGTACCTACGATGACTGCGACATGTACCTGTGTCAGTTCGACTCCAGCTTCATCCAACACGGGTTTTATCGATGGAATCTTTTCCAATGGTGCACGTCCACGGAGCAGATGGTACAGGGCAAGCATGGTGTGGGTTTTTCCACCGCCGAAAGCAGTCTTCAACTGAATGACGGGTTCCCCGCTCGTACCACAAACACGACGCAGCGATTCGACAAGAAGACGTTTCATACCATCGGTGATATATGTCCTGGCAAAGAATTCGACCGGATCCTGATATTCCATTGCCGCTTCGCCGCGTACCACCTGCGAAAGATCTGCTGCGAATTCAGCGTTTTTGTATCTGCCCTGAGCAACATCCGGGTGAGGTTCTATGATGTCCCTCCAACTGGGGAGACCGGATGTTTTCACAGGTGAAGATGGCAAAGGTTCATCCGACTCACTAGAATTGCTTACAATAGATGATGTTCCGCCCTCAGAACCATACCTCACAGTACGGTACAGTTTACGTATTTCTTCTGTGGCGATCGAATCCAATTGCTCACACATGCGGATCATTGTATCCAGAGCTCTTTCGGTATCCGCGTCGTTGAAATCCTCTGTTGTGAAATGTGCCCACTTATTGCGGTAACCTATCAATTCTTTGTCCCAATTGCGATGATCGATTGATAACTTCTTTCTGAACACATCGTTCCAGCGAATGTCGATCACTGTCAAACACAGATTGATGTCCATGGATTTTTTCAGTGTTTCAATGGAACCTTCAAGAGGTAAATTCTTCTTCTGATCCTCGTACAGCTTCCCCAATACTCCTTCGGACCACCACTCTTCACCGAATTCAACCTGCATCTCATGAGATACATATTGCACCAGCGGCGGAAGGAGATTTTCGAACCCTTTGCCTATTATTTCATGATTAATCATTTTAGCTCCACCTGTCCAAACCCACGGAATGCTTTCCTGAAGCTGGGTCTATTAATTTCATCAAACGAACCTGGATATCCGGCCACGCAACAATGAGATTGTTGTATGCATAAGCTTCCTGGGTCCACTTTTTACGTTCTGCAATCGAATAAAGCCTATATGCGAGGGCTTTTGCGTCTTCGGGTAATGAACCAGGGTATTGAACCAACAGTTTAGCACATTCGTCAATACCGCTTGTTTCCAACAAATGCGTCAATTGTTGACACAGAGACCAGGTGCAAGTTACCTTTGATGTAGATGGTTGCTCATCACGTGCGAGTAAACGTACGATCCCTTTTTCTGAATATAGAAGACCTCTGTCTGACAAACTATCTATCGACGTATTTTTAGCTCTGGCCAATACTTCTGCTTCCCCGTATTTCACATCATTGAATGCGTATTGTGTATAGAGGTCTACACAAAATCTACTTGCAGAATCAAGATCTCCTTCCTGTTCTGCAATATAGGCATCAAGTTCTTGATTAATAATTTGCAAAGCAGACCTAACAGTCATGAAACTACCATCCGATTCCATAATGTGTTCGTACTTGGAATAAACGCTAATGCCAGGACCGATTGAAGATTGAGCCAAATCGACCGGCGCTATGTTTGACTTCTGCAATTTGGATAAAAAGAATCTCATCTCTTTTCTTAACTCTGTTATAAATTCGCGACGAGTCGTATCGCTTCTTTTTTCAATTTTACGACAAACCAATACAATTGATGACGCTAGCGCATTCGAATCTATGCTCCTCATCCTGTTTGATAATTCTGTACGAACGGGCCAGGTTCCGGTAATTATAAAACCCGCTTTAATTATCGCAGACAGCATAGTTTCCCATCCAGAAGATGATCTTTGCATATGGTTGCCATCATCTTCCGTTTCACTCTGTTTGAAAGCATAATATATCGTTACAGGAACGTCGAAACGTGCATACTTGTTGATCTGTTGAAATGTGCGCAACATTCCATCCTCAAAAAAGTGCTTTGCATCTTCTGCATTACCGTTGAATCTATGCCTCATTGCAACTAATTCATCTGCCTTTGGAACCATCATTGTGCTAAAAACATCAGGATAAATATCTTTTAATCCACACCTTAACCAGATATAGAAATAATCTGACAAATCAGCATAACCAATATTGTCATAGTACGGCGGATCTGTCGAGACCACAACATCCCTTAAGAGACAATCATCCATAGCATTAATCTGTTTAACAACACCTTGTGAATTTACTGGAAGTGTCGGCATACACTCCACAACCCAATTCAACATGTTGTCAAAACAACCAGATGAATTGGAAAACGGATTGCCCTCCGCGTAATCCCATACCATCGGTATTGCTTGTCTTCCAAACGTACTCCTTAATCCGTCGCGAGATGCGTCCCAACTACAAATTGTTGAACCTCTATCAACTATTTTACTTATTACGAACGATAAGTAAACGGCAATTGCTTCGCTATATGCTTTTGCACCATTGCCACCATTATATAATTTATCACCTTTGGCAACGCCTGAAAAAAGTGCATCTTGTTCGATTTCTTCTCTCAGTATTCTGGCATTTTTTATAAATGCCACTATCATGTTAAGTTGCCGATTTGTAAACATATCTGAGTAGTGACTCATGCCGTATTTTGGGGTTTGTAAATATGGCACTGATCCATCAATTAGAACATCTGGTACATCTGTAGGAAAATCAATCTTCGAATCATTGACCTGACTTTCACTTGCATTTAGGTATGTGCGTTTATTATCTCCTTCAACAACAATTGCCATCATATCAGATTGCATTTTTCCAGACGATGCCACATCCCTTATCTGTTTAAAGGTAATGGGGGAGCCACATTTCAAACATGTAGCACCTTTTGAATTAATAGTTCCTGGTTTTGAATCATCACCGTATTCAACAGAATACTTTACTGATGTACCATCGATAATTGGATTGATATGACATTTCTGCTTTTTTGATAGGCTAAAAGATTTTACTAAAGGAACTTTACATCTACATGCAGGATTAGGACATTCAATTGTTCTCGCCCAAATCCATGCAATTACGTTTGCATCCTTCTTGGTTTCCGATATACTGGCATCAACAGTTGGATAGTGAGATCCGATTTGTTGAAATGTTAATTCTTTCAACCTTTTTCCATAATAATCGATATCTTCCCCGAGCCCATCAATTCCTTTGTATGTATCAATCATTTTCAATGATCTTGATTTTGGATTGACTGGAGGCATATCTACAAATCTATATGGAATATCAATCATCGCACGATTGATTATTATTGAAACTGGATTAAGATCGTGTGCATGCGTATTTAATCCCAAACGCTGCGCTTCCAAAGGTATTGCACCCCCGCCAGAAAACGGATCTAAAAAACCAATGGGGCCGTCACCAACATATTTCTGTATCTCTTTTTTTGCTTCATTGAACAATCCAACATCAGTAGTGTTTTCCCATTTTACCATCCTTGTAATTATCCCAAACAATCTCTGACGTTCTGTATTCTGTTCGTCTTCCGTCGGAAATAATTCAGGATGTGAAGAAGGATCGTCAACGAGTGATGCAAATAAAACTGCACGAGCCGTTGCCAAAGGACGCCTGGCCCACCAAAGATGCAACGTTGACGGATGTCCGTGGCGAATTGATTTCTCTCTCGCTGATTCAGCATTAATGACATCCAGCGGTATTGCGACCTCGATTAATTTCTTGTTCATTCTGTCCACCTCTCCAACAACATCTCTGAGTTTTTCTTTAGATTCACCAGATCGTAATTCACGCTGTTCGCACAGAAATCAGGAACTTCATGGAACGGCTTCTTGAAGTACATCGCGTGTGTCTTCTTCCCGTCGACCTCTACGACAGCGAATATGAACTCCTCCGGCTTGTTCAAAGCTGTGAGGATCTCGTTCTTGCTGACTGTAACGTAATCTGCGCCTGAAACCCTTCCTTTTACCTCGATGAATCTCAGACTTCCGCCACCGGTTCTCATCGAAACGGGGACCGATGATTCCACATCATAACCGCGGTTCTCCTTGCTCACATCTTTGGGTGCAAATCCGAGCTCGCGCTCGATGGCCATAACGCGATCCATGGCGATCATTTCCATCTCTTTGCGATCTTTGGCGAACAATGTCGGTTTCGAACCGCCCAGTTGATCCAGCAATCCCCTCGGGACAATGAATGCACCGCCGGTGATGACTGGAGGCGATGCAGATATCCGTGCCTCGTCGCTGAGCTCCTGCAAACGTTTCTTGAGACGAACTGCGAGATCGTCCGCTCTCTTCTGCGCATTGTCGGAATTGAGCTTCGCATTCACCTTGCCGGCCATTTCGCATTCCTTCAATTCGGTCGATCTGTAATCCCAATATTGAATCTCGTTCGTCAGACGCTCCTTGACCGCACGATTCGTCTTGTTTATCATCTTCAGACGATAATCCTTCACATCGGACAGATGCTTTGGGACGATATTGGCTATCGCGTAAGTGTTTGCGATCTCTTCGACGTTCTCGTTGACCCACGACTGCTGATTGAGATAATTGCGCACCTGGATCTGTTCATCCTCTGTGGCAGAACGATAATCGAGGTATGGAGCGAGTCCCGCATCGACTGATTCGCCATTTTCCTTCAACTCGACGAAATGGATACTTTTAGAAATGACACGTTTGCCACCGGCGACGATCTTTCCATCCTGAATCGAATTCTCGATGTAGAACAGCAGCCTCGGTTCGCAGTCGAGCGAATTGTCATCGACAAGAATCGCACCGTTCTTGAGCACGTCGATGTATTTGCTGCGTATCACGTCGATAGTAGCCTCCATCAGCGGGTGCCCGGGACAGATCAGAGTTGCAGGTTTCATCCCTTCAGGATTCGTCAACGATTTATCGAAACAGACGCGCTCATATTTTTTGAGGACCGGTTCGCTGTAACCGATCTGCGAATCGCGTGTGCGAATAGATACAGGCACGTTAGTTATCTCGTAGCGGCCGTTCTCACGTTCGACAATCTTTCCACCGAGTACTGTGAATGCCTCAATGAAGAACGATCTGATGAAATTAGGCTGAAGTTTGTGCGCTTCTATACGGTCCATCTTTTCGCGGATCTCCGAAACTGTGTGTATATCCATGACATCATCTGTCAATGCACGCTCGTCAAGGAGCTTCTGAAGCGATTTTGTATCCAATGTCGCGTCAACAACTTCGTGTAAGCGTGCCCTCACCTTTGGATCGTTGCCGTAACGGATGGCCTCTATCAAAAGATCGCGCAGCGGCTTGTTATCAAATGTCAACTTTCCGAGGATGTCGAAGACCTTGCCGCCAAGGGCACTGCGTTCCTCTTCGAGCTTCTCGAAGAGCCTCTGGAAGACCGCACCCTCCCTCGTCTCCTTGGAGACGAGATTCCACAGATGACATACCTCAGTCTGACCTATCCTGTGGATCCTTCCAAAACGCTGTTCCAATCTGTTTGGATTCCAAGGCAGATCGTAGTTTACCATGAGATGGGCGCGCTGCAGATTGATTCCCTCGCCGGCCGCGTCCGTAGCCACCAGGACGAGGACATCCTTGTCCTCTTTGAACAGATGTTCGACCTTTCTGCGTTCATCCCTCAGCATGCCGCCGTGGATCATCACGACCGCTTCGTCCGATCCGAGCAATGACTTGGTCTTCGAGACAAGGTAATTGAGCGTATCGCGGTGCTCCGTGAATATAATGATCTTCTCGCGAAGGCCGTTAGCATCATACATCTGAGAGCTGTCCTGCAATAGTTTGGACAATTCCTCCCATTTGCGATCCTCTCCGCTCATGCGGACATTGTTGGCCATCGATTCCAATCTTTTCAATGTGGATATCTCGGCCATCAGCTCTTCGACGGATCTCGAAGCAGATGCCTGATCCACCACCGACTCCTCGGTTCCTTCGACCTCATCGCTCGGAGCATCATCAAGATCATCATAATCATCCTGCGTCATGACGGCTGCAACCACAGGCTTGAAAACGGTCTCGTTTTTTACCTCAGTCAAACGTTTCTCAAGCCTTTCCCTCCTGCGGCGCAGGGACTGGTATATCGCCTCCGGTGATGATGCCAGACGTCTCTGAAGGATGGTTAATGCGAATCCCACCGCGGTCTTTCCGTTGTTATCGAGCTTTTCCATCCGGTTGAATTCTTCTTCGACGTATCTTGTAACGTCAGCATAGAGCTGCATCTCCGGATCGGATAGTGTGTAATTGACAGTGTATGCGCGACGCTCAGGGAACAACGGCGTGCCGTCGAATTTCAATAATTCCTCTTTGACGAGCCTCCTCATCACATCGCTTACATCGATGGATTGATGGCTGTTCCTTGAAACCCCCTCGAATCTATCGGGATCAACGAGTGAGAGGAACAATTGGAAATCCTCTTCCTTACCGTTGTGCGGCGTGGCGGTCAGAAGTAAAAAGTTCCTTGTGATCTCCGACATCATCCTGCCCAACTGGAAGCGTTTGGTGGTCTTTACCTCCCCGCCCCAGATGGTGGCAGACATCTTGTGTGCCTCATCGCAGATGATGAGATCCCAATCGGATGCTTTGAGCTTCTCTTGAACAAGATCGTTCCTTGCCAGCTTGTCCAATCTCGCGATGCACAGGTTCACTTCGTTGAAGATGTTGCCTGTAGCGGCCGATTCTATGCGTTCATTCGTCAGGATTTCGAAGTTGATATGGAATTTGCTCAGCATCTCATCCTGCCATTGTTCGGTCAGATTGCCGGGAGATACTATCAGGCAACGTTTCAGATCTCCGCGGGCCATCATCTCTTTGATCAGAAGGCCGGCCATGATGGTCTTTCCTGCTCCTGGATCATCCGCCAGAACGAACCTCAGCGACAATCTTGGAAGCATCTCCTGATAGACTGCAGTTATCTGATGAGGAAGTGGTTCTACGGAAGATGTGTGGATTGCGAGATACGGATCGAAGAGATATGCCAGGTGGATCCTGTTCGCTTCAGAAACAAGTTTGAGTATATTTCCATCAGCATCGAAGGACCATGGGAGTTTTTTATCAACAACATTGATACTGGATTCGCTGTCTCTGTAGAGAAGTTCATTTCCAATATTCCCGTATGTGTCTTTGAACGTCACCTCTATCACAGAGTTTCCGTGCCATTTGACTGCAATCACTGACACATTTCCATTTGTAGCCAACCCTTCAACGACGCTACCGACGACTATATCCTCCAACCTCGACATGATCTCAACTGAACCCTAGATGTACTGATTGGTAAATATAGAATATGCCATACAACGATATTCGGCGACATAAGTCGGATAATCATAATAATGTACGATAATGTACAAAATTACCACATTTTGCTTCGATTTTAACTCGAATCATAACGATTGTTGTGATTATTTCTGAATATCCTTGGAATAATCAGAACAATAATTTCATCGACATGCACATACTGTACAACATCTCGACCTGGCCAAAAAGATCGGATTGCGACATGCCTCGAAAACGCCAACGATATCGATTATTCCGATGGATCTAAAACAAATGGTCCTCTCATCCCTGATGTAAGAATGTGGGCGATAATAGGGGTGAGACGTAGAATCTGGCGTTTCTGCGCCAGTTTTGCTCAGTTTCATTTCATTATTTCCGGAATCCAACACAGGGGGTTTTCCAACGCTGGTACTTTGATGTCCGGTAACCACTGTGGCTTCATTGCTGCTTAGCCGCAATCAGCAGATGACACATTCGAATCATCAAAGAAAGTACAGCAACATGCGGCAACGGGAGCATGTGCTCGAGACCTGCTGTTCAGAACATGATTTGTCCAAAAATGTTCCAAGGTGTTCCACGCTTTTCCGATACCGCTTTCTACTGCTGGCACTTATCGCCCGATTGCCAACCCTACCCGAAAAATCTGATCTGAAATCAGCAGGTCAGAGCATGATCGGAGGCATTTCACATGGGTCAAAATGATTTCGGATCCCGGGACAAATCCTCAGGTCAAATTTGGGTCAAAAACATTCGAAAAGTCAAAAATATGTCAAAAACTTAGAAAACGATTGCATCAGTTACGGACGATATTCCGAAACATCTGACGATTATCAAAAGTTAAGAGAAGATAAATGGAAAGAGTTTGACTTCCTTCCGACCCTTGTAATCAGCAGGTCCAGAGTTCGAATCTCTGAGGTGGCTCCATTCCCTATATACCCCTAAACTGGGTTGTACAAGATTGTACATGATTCTATTAAAAATGATTTGCGAATACTGATTTACATTGAATTTTAAATAAATTTAACAGTTCTCAAAAATAATCTAAGCCAGCCTTACCCATAATCTAATTATCATCAACAATTGCATTTGTCCTAAAGATGATCAATAATCAT
>Ga0172378_10006443_pt1 | contig 10970 bp, 8 predicted proteins | sample GrowelOW332metaG_FD_119755 | JGI IMG/M metagenome (GOLD analysis project Ga0172378, IMG submission 119755) | Groundwater microbial communities from an aquifer near a municipal landfill in Southern Ontario, Canada - Pumphouse #3_1 metaG | ecosystem: Environmental > Aquatic > Deep subsurface >... | reverse complement strand
TTTTTCCGTCAAACATGACTTGGAAGCAGTCTCAACCCCAAGGCAGATATTCCTCACTTCTCTTAATGTTCCAAAGTCAACTGTTTTCATTAAGTTACCCACACGATTCAACACAGACCCAAAAAACTAATTGACAACCCAAATTATTTCTATTCGGAAACTGCATTTTTGGAGATATTTCTTTCTTTTGATGCTACGAATAATATAAACAAAGATGATGAACCTGATTCTTTAGGTTGATTGAAAATTGATAGTAAGACGTAATAATAAGAAACTATGCAACTAACGACAGGACGTCCGGCAAATATGAGTGGCCGTTTGGATAAGGAGGTGCGCGTATATGATTTGTTGGATCAGCTCCAGATGGCGTATCAGTATGTCGATCATGAGGCGGCGGAATCGATGACCGTCTGCGAGGCGATTGAAAAGGAGCTGAATCTGACTATCTGCAAAAACTTATTCCTCTGCAACCGTCAACAGACTAAATTCTACCTCTTGATGATAAGGGGTGATAAGGTCTTCAAAACAAAGGAAATATCTAGTCAGATAAACAGCCCGAGGTTGTCGTTCGCATCGTCCGAGCGGATGGCTGAATTTCTGGACATCACGCCGGGTTCCGTGAGTGTCATGGGCTTGATGAACGATACGGACAATAACGTCAGCTTGCTGATAGACAGTGAAATTCTCTCCGATGAATATTTCGGTTGCCATCCCTGTATCAACACCACTAGCTTGAAAATTAAGGCGTCCGACTTGCTGGATAAATTCTTGCCCGCCGTACATCACGACTATACAGAAGTGTACCTGACCGGCGAGTAGTATTTTGGCCGTTTGGAAAGGTGCCATCCGGTCAGAAGACGGGAACAATTACCAAATCTCCCGGCGTACGTTTTCAGGACGGGAGGTCGAGCCGTGTTTCAAAATGGAAATGTATAGGTTTGTCCGTAGCATACTTTTTTCTCTAAAGAATGCTTTTCTTGCAAAGAAAGTTTGTAAATTATCATATTGATATTATCTTTGTGATAATATCAATATGATAATTTATTGAATAAGCCTATGAAATGTATTGAAACGTATGAGACGGGGTTGCTTTATCACCATTATGCTAATACGGCATATCCTTTGACTCCTCAATCTTTTAAAGAGTACAGATTGGATGGAGATGAGAAAATTGACAAGTTTGTTCGTACAGAATGGAAAAATGTGGACGAATTGTCGCTTTATATTCATGTTCCGTTCTGTAAGTCTCGATGCAAATTCTGTGAATATGTTGTACTTGATACCTGTGATGCGCAGTTAGAGGATGAGTATGTTGATTTGCTCCTGAAGGAGATGTCCATGTATGCTGAGATTCTTAAGGGAAAGAGGATTGTGGGATATGATTTAGGAGGAGGGACTCCAGCCAAATTGTCTGTTAGAAATCTGAAACGTCTTACAGACGCAGTTACATCTCTATTTTCATTTGCCGATAATGTGGTTTTCAGTGTGGAAACGACACCTCTTGTGGCGGCACAAGAACCGGAGAAAATAAAAGCTCTTTTTGATATGGGGTATGCTCGCATCAGTATGGGAATTCAGACGGTTTCGGAAAAGTTGCTAGAGGAATTGGGCCGAGATGGATCTACTTCGTTGTATGAGAAGGCTATGCGTTCTATAAGAGATGCTGGTTACGAGCGTTTTAATATTGATCTGATGTATGGCTTTTTGCATCAGACGGATGTCGATTTCAAAAATACGTTGAAATACGCAATCGGACTGAATCCTGAGTATATTACGCTATATAGGAACCGATATAAAGGAACTAAGTTGGAATCCGAGGCAGGTGGCGTTTCAATTTACAAGGCACTCTACCAATATCGGATTGCGTACCGTTTGTTGACGGAGAATGGGTATGAGGCCAACGTAGGTAAGAACACGTTTAGTAGGGTCCCTGAAGATTATGGTACGAGTGATTATCTGACCAAACGCGTTATATATGGTACCCCTTATGTGGGGATGGGGCTCGGTGCTCAGTCGTTCGGAATGAACTATTTGGCTTATAATTTGGGAGCTGCGGAAAAACGCATGGAGCGTTATAAGTCTGCAATTTTGGCAGGTAAACTGCCATTGCAGGATATTTATGATTTGCCGAAGGAGGAATCTATAGCTAAGATGGTTTCGGTGGCTTTCTATTTCGCGTTTGTTGATCTTAATGCTTTCAAAAATCGGTTTGGTGTCGATTTTGAATCTTATTTTGCCGAAGAGATTGCTTTCGTAATCGAGAATGGATTGATGGAGAAAAAAGATGATAGACTATATTTGACGGAACGGGGAGCTGATTTTATCAATGGTGTGATTCCATTGTTTTACTCGAAGCGCTCGAAGAAAGAACTAAATTATATTTTTGAGAAGAGACATACGGATGGAAAGTCGGATGAAGAATTGTTTCTTGAGTCGTATGATATAAAGAATTATGAACAAGTGTCTGCGACTGTTGATGTCGCTGCTTTTGCTTTGCAGCCGCAAAAGACGGAGCAATATCGGCAAGATGATGTGCAGACGTTGTCTTTGTTGTTGGTGAAGCGTGGAGAACATCCGTATATGAATAAGTGGGCATTGCCGGGTGGCTTCTTAAGAGGTGACGAGAATATTAAGGATTGTGCTTATCGTGAAATTAGAGAGGAAACTGGTGTCGTCCCGAATGCTTTGATGCAGATAGGTACATTCAGTGAGCCTAATAGGGATCCGCGTGGTAGAATCATCTCCAATGCCTTTGTCTCAATCATGACAGATACTGTGACTGCCAGAGGCGGAGATGACGCCATAGATGCGAGGTGGTTTGATGTTGATTTTATAAGGAAGGATGGTAGGTTGTTATTGACACTTTCCTCTGGCGATCTGAAACTGACGGCAACTTTGTATGAAACGCAGCATAAATTTGGCCAGTTTGAGTTCGAAATAGAGAAGAGCGACGGTTTGGCTTTCGACCATGCTAATATTATTGCTACTGCGCTATCTGTGCTTCAGGTTAATATTGTCGATTTCGATATGATTTTCGATTTTATGCCGGAGAAGTTTACACTAGCGAGCTTGCAGAGAGTGCAGGAAACTATCTTGAATATTTCGATCCTGCCCGCAAATTTCAGGAGAAAGGCTTCTGCTTATATAGAGGAGACAAATGAATATACAGAAGGCTCCGGACATCGGCCGGCACAACTTTTCCGAAAGAAAATGAAATAACGGGTTCATGAGAAGAGGGATGTGTCTTGCCTATTCTATTAATGCTATGTAGGATTTTTTGACGATTACCAAAAGAGGAAAAGCCAATCGGAATAGATTCCGGTTGGCTTTTTGTAAGTAACTGAAAAATGAAAAAATGTGTTTTTTTAAATAGCCTGTTCTATGTTCCACACAAAGGCTCTTAGTCCTAGTTGCTCTGTTTCCAAATCCATCTCATGGAGGATTTTTAGGATAGAGTCAACTTTGTCGTCTTCTACCACACTGATGATAGCTGAGCACATAGATGGCCACGCATGGCTTCCGTAATGAGGGTCTCCCGTTTTGGATCCTCTGCCTTGAACCTGCTCCAAATAAGAGAATCCACGGCAGTTCATCTTCTCAAGTGTGCTTATTATTCTTTCGTAATAAGCTTGGTCGAATGTTATTAATATTGATTTCATTGTAATCTTGTATTTGGACAAGTGTGGATCCGGAAGACTGCACATCGGAAAATCTCTTCCGATGGCAGTCTTTGGATTCTTCCACGTTGTTATGAGTTTAACTTTGCTAGTTTCTTTCGTGTATTCTTGACGCCGGTACCTGCAAATATGCAGTAGAGTACAGGAACCAATATCAACGTAAGGATGGTGGATATGGTCAGACCTCCGATAACGGAGATACCCATTGGACTCCACATCTCCGAACCTTCGCCCGTTCCGATGGCCATTGGCACCATACCAAGGATGGTGGTTAGCGTGGTCATAACGACCGGACGCAGACGTGATTTTCCTCCCATCACCACGGAGCTGATGATGGACATTCCTCTCTCTCTGTTCAATGATATGTAGTCAATCAGCACAATACCATTCTTTACTACGATACCGATCAACAAGATGCCTCCTAATAGGGACATTACGTTCAATGTCTGGTTGGTGAGGAACAGTGCGAGAATGATACCGGACAAAGCAAATGGAATGGAGAACATGATGATGAACGGATATGTCAGTGATTCGAACTGGGCCGCCATTACGATGAACACCAAGATGATGATCAGGATGGCTAATGTTCCTAAGTCGCGGAAGGAGTCTTGCTGGTCTTCGTAAGATCCGGAAAGCTCTACGTTGATGCCATAAGGAATGTCCATGTTGGCAATCTTCTTTTGTGACTCGGCAACCACATCGCCCAATGCTGCGCCTGAAATTACGGCAGTCACCGTATTGACACGTTCGCGGTCTTTTCGTTGGATGTTAGGAGGTGTGCTTCGTTCCACCACTTTTCCTAAGTCCTTTACTCGTATGCCTTGACCTGCTGCGTTGTATATCAGAATGTTCTCGATGTCTTCGATAGACTGCCTATTCTCCGGATCATACATGACTTTTATCTTGTATTCGTCGCCATCTTCGCGGTAATAAGAGGCTGTGGCTCCGCTGATGCGGTTTCTTAGATAATTGGCGGCTCCGGTGGTGTTGAGCCCGTGAAGTGCCAATTTCTCTCGGTCGAAATCTACCTGATATTCCGGTTGGTAGTCGGAACGGCTGATGCGGACTTCCGAACAGCCATTGACGGTCAACAACTCCTTCTTCAAATCTTGAGCCACTTTGTCTGTCTCGGTGAAGTCGTAACCATAGATTTCGAAGTCGATGGTTGATTGGCCTCCCATTCCGGAGTTACCACCTCCTAGCATTACCTGGTATTTCTTCAATTCGGGATATTGGTCCAGATCTTTACGCATCATGTCGCATATCTCAGCAAGACTACTTTCTCGGTCTTTTGGATCGCTCAGCCTGATGTTGTAATTGACGATATGTGAGCCATTGTCGCTCATGGAGGCCCAAATGTTGTCGGAGCTTGCTTGTCCGGCAGTGTAACTGATTACATTTATCTCCGGATATTTTCTCACCCATTCGTCGTTTATCTTCTTTGCAAGGGCCTTACTCACCTCTGCTCTCGTTCCGATAGGAAGTTCGTAGGTGACCTTTATTCTGGAGTTGTCTTGTGTTGGGAAAAACTCGGAACCGATGTATTTTCCTAAGAACATACTGGCGACAAAGAAAACGATACAGCTTAAAAATACGGTGGCTCTATGCCTTACTGCCCAGTTGAGCATTTTTGAGTAGGTGCTGTCGAATTTGTCCAAGGCCTTCTCTACTGGACCGTAAATCGTAGTGAATATCTTGCTTTGTTTCCTCTGTAGTCTCAGCAGTTGCGAACATAGCATCGGAGTGAGGGTCAGGGCGCATATTGTGGATATGACCATGATGATACAAACCATCCAACCTAACTCCTTGAACAGAACACCCGTCATGCCGGTAACCAGTGTGAGTGGGAAGAATACGGCGATCAATGTGAGCGTTGAGGCTACTACGGATACGGCCACCTCGTTGGTTCCGTGTATGGCTGCCTGTTTAGGCTCGCTGCCTCGTTCTATGTGTGTCGTCACATTCTCCAATACCACGATGGCGTCATCCACTACCATACCGATGGCGATGGAAAGGGACGACAAGGAGATGATGTTCAGTGAACTTCCTGTCGCTGCCAAATAGATAAAGGATGCGATTAATGACAGCGGGATGGTGATGAGCACGATGACAGTGGCTCTCCATCTTCCTAAGAATAGGAATACGACCAGAGACACGAATATCATGGCGTCACGGATCGTGTCTGCCAAACTCTGGATGGTGTTTCGGATGTTGTCCGATGTGTCGACGATGATACCTAGCTTGACGTCGCTTGGCAAAGACTTTTGTAACTTAGGCAGTGCCTTCATTACCTTGTCCGAAATGTCGACGGAGTTGGCTCCTGATTGCTTTTGGATGACAATCATGGCTCCTTGTTCGCCGTTGTTGTAGGTCTCTTGCGCACGTTCTTCCACTGAATCGTCAATTTTGGCCACGTCGCTTAGGTAGATGTTTGCTCCGCTTTTGCTACCTACAACTATCTTTGCCATCTCCTTCGCATCTTTAAATTCTCCTTCCACACGGAGAGAGTAGGTCTGCGTACCGATGTCGAAAGTACCTCCGGGAACGTTCCTGTTCTCGGCTCCGATGATGGAGGAGATGCTCTCGACGGTGAGGTTGTAGGCCTCTAGTTTGACGGGGTTCACATATACGTGGATCTCGCGTTCTGGAGCTCCGGAAATGGAGACGGTACCCACACCCTTGATACGGGCAAGAGGGTTGACTACATTGTCGTCCAGAATCTTGTATAGTGCGGGCAAGCTCTCTTTTGCTTTGACAGACAGTAGAACCACGGGAATCATGTCCGTACTGAACTTGAATAGTATGGGCTTCTCTGCTCCGTCTGGCAAAGTGGTGACCATGTCCAGTTTGTCTCGGACGTCATTGGTCTTGACGTCTATGTCATTGCCGTACTCAAACTCCAATGTGATGATGGAGTAGTTTTCGTAAGATTTTGAAGTGATGTGTTTCAAGTCACTTACGGAGTTCAACGTATTCTCGAGCGGACGAGTGATGTTATTCTCTATGTCCGATGCGCTTGCACCTGCGTATGAGGTCATCACCATGATGGTGTTTGACTCAATGTCCGGATACAAGTCGATAGGTAATTTTGATAATGAAAACAGACCCATAATCACCACTGCAAGAAAGCAGAGGGATGTCATGACTGGCCGTTTTACTGCACCTTCATATAAACTCATATTATTTGTTTTATAAAGTTCTTAATTTTTCGAATGAATGATCCTTCTTTGTGGGTCTGCGCGTTTGGATGGAGTTCCCTGTTATCGGATAACCTCCACTTTGGCTCCGTCATTAAGTTTTGCTTGTCCTGACGTTACGATGACAGCTCCGTTCTCGATGCCGGAGACCAATTCGTATTCGGCTCCCATCCTTCTTCCTAGCTCAACTTTGTCGTAAGATACGGTTCCGTCATTGTTATATACATATATATAACGGTCGCCTGATCCTGCCCTTTTTACGATGGCGTTGTCCGGAACTACGATATGGTTCTTTGTCCCGAAGTTCATGGATACTCTGGCAAACATTCCCGGACGTATAGCTCCGTTGTTATTGGGAATGCTTATCTCAACAGGAAATGTTCTTGTCTTTTCGTCGATAGTAGGATATATCAGACTGACTTTTCCTGGAAACTTCTTGTCTCCGAAGACGTCTGTCGTCACGTCTACCTTCATGCCGTTCTTGATGTTGGTGAAGTAGCTCTCCGAGACGTTGATGAGAATCTTCACCGGACGAATCTGCATGATGGTTAAGATTGGCGTGGCTGTGTTGGAATAAAGGTCTCCGCTGTCGAAGTTTCTTGCAGTGACAACTCCGTTGATCGGACTCCTTAGGTTGGCGTTGTCCAACAGATTCTGATAAGAAGCCTTAGCTACGTCTAGTTGTGTCTTTAGTTGGTCTACCGCCTGTTGTGATGCACCTCCTGCTTTCCGGAGTTCCTCCGTACGGTTGTATTGCAGCTCGATGTTGGCGAGTTGGGCCTTTTGGTTGATCAGCGAGGTGGGATCCATCTTTACCAGGAGTTGTCCCTTCTGTACCGTCTGTCCTACCTCGGTCATGATGTCCATGATTCGGCCGGGAGAGGTGGGCGCAATGTTGTTTTTGATTTCGGGTTCTACTGTTGCTGTAAACTCGTAGGTCTGTTCTACGGGTTGTAGTTTCACGGTGTCGACCTTTACCTTGAATACATTTACCACTGTGCTGTCTTTAGCTCCTTGCTCGTTAGACTCTGAGCTGCTGTTGCAGGCTGACAATGTGGCGATAGCTATCGCCAAACAGCCGAATTGTTTTACTTTTTTCATCGTATAATGTTTTTTTATTGTCGGAATTATTTGTTTAAATATTGATTATAAGCATTGCCCAGAACCTCGTTCAGAGAATTTTTGGCGATGATGTAGTTGTATATGGCCTGATAGTAGGAGAGACTTGCCTGTGTCAGCGAATTCTCCGAAGTAATCAGTTCCAAGGATGAGCCGGATCCAACTTCGTACCTTTTCTGTGATATGTTCAGTCCCTTCTCTGCAAATGCCATGGCCTCTTTCGTCGATTCTATTTGATCTACCGCAACCTTTATATTGTCTATGCTGGACTGTAGCTGCATGCCAAGTTTGCGGCGGGTGTCTTCTTTTGTGTATTCAATCTCGTCCAAGGCAATTTGTGCTTGCTTCTGCTTGTAGTAGCGGGCACCGCCTTGAAATATAGGCCAGGAGAGTGTGATGCCTAGCGTTGAATAAGGATTGATCTGATAATCGGCGAACTTGAAGTTGTCGTTGAGGGATGTCCATTGATAGACGGCAGACAACGATAGGGTTGGGTACCAACTCGCTTTCTGGAGCTTCAGCTGCCTTTCTAGTAAAGTGGTCGATATGTCGAGCAGTCTGATGTTTGGATTGTCCGTCAGTGTCGTGTCTACGGCGTTGATGTCTACCGTCTCGAACGCATCTTTCGCATAGTCTCCCAACGTTCCTTCTACCTTTATCGGGTAGTTGGCGGGTAGGCTCATCAATACCTTTAGTTGTAGAAGAGCCAAGTCGATGCCGTTTTTTGTGGAGATGAGCGTAGGTTGTATGTTCCTTACCTGTACTTCGGCTTGTATGACGTCATATTCGGAAGTCAGGCCTTGCTCGTACCTCTTTTTCGTGATCCTCAAGTTCTCATTGGCGGTGTTGTAGCTGTCTTCTAAAACCTTATACGAATCTTGAGCGTTCATGATGGCGTAGTAGGCGGCAATGACAGTAGACACGTGCGAAATCTGAGAGCTGCGGGCAGTTTCTACCTTCTGCATGACAGACTCGGTGCTCAGTTTTATCGATTGCCACAATGGCACGTTTATCAAAGGGAGTGATGCGCTGAATCCTGCGGCCCAGCTGTTGTCTGTGCCTATCTCCATGGTGTTGCCGGCAAAACTCATGGTCTGTTTCTTTAGTGTTCTGGTGTAACTGGCAGATGCGGCCACGGAAGGAAATAGTCCGGCTATCGCCTCTTTCTTCGCATAATTGGCTTTGGTTATGTCCATGCCGGCTACCTTGATGGTCGGATTCTGATCCAAGGCTATTGTTATGGCTTGGTCCAAATTCAGACGCAGCGTGTCTGTTGGAGCTTGGGAGGACAGTGAGTCCTGTCCGAAGACATTCATTTGCAGTAGCAGACACGTTGCTACAAACGAACTTTTTTTAATGAAATTACTTGTCTTCATAAAAATGTTATCTGATTTTTTAATTGTATTCTTTATTTCCAGTATTATTTTTCCGACATTATCTTCTCCATCATCTCGATTCCCTTGCTGGTGGCGATGCCTCTGAAAAATATCAGGCACAAGGTCTTATATACCTCCATGAAGTGGGTTTTGCTGGTGTTGAATTGCTGTGCCGAGAATATTAGCTCCATCTCTTCCGCAAGGAGAAGGCTGAGGTTGTTCGGGTCAAAGTCTTTTACGATAAATCCTTCGTCCATGCCTTTCTTGAAAATCTCGGAGCTCTTTTTCAGATGAAGGGCTTTCGCCTTTTCTCTCTCTTTGTTTATTTCTGGAAAATATTTCTTTATGTCTTCAATGAACTTTTTGTCGACACGCTGCATCCCTTCCAGATTTGCCTTGTATATTTTTAAGAGAGCTTCGAATGCGTTGCTTGATTCTGCGAATACCTTTCTCGACATGGATTTCTTCATCTCCTCGAAGAATGCCAAGCACTCTTTCACAAGGCTCTTCTTGTCCCGAAATAATTCGTATAAGGTCCTTTTGGACATTCCCAACTGTTCTGCCAGCTCGTCCATAGTTATGCCCTTTATGCCATTGGAAGCAAACTTCCATGCTGCGTATTCTATAACTCGTGCCCTTATTTCTGTTTCTGAACTCATTTCTATATTCCTTGATTTCTTTGTTGGCTTTCCTCTCTTTTCTCTTTTGGAGATGCTTTCCCATTTTTAAGTGGATGCAAATTTAGGCAAAAAACTTTAGAAACTAAAAAAGTTTTTTGTGTTTTCATGTTATTTAACACAGAACGGCTGGTTGTTTTCTCTCTTGTTAAGTAAGGTTATATATAATGGTCTAAAATTCATGAAATAAGGTCTGCTTTTTCTTTCGGGACGGTTGGTATAAGCCTAATTCATTCCCTGTTTCGAATCGTGTGGGAATTGAAAGCATTTGCCTTTATGTCTGCAACCTGTATTTGTTAAAACGGTTCACATTAGTACAACCTATAGTTCTTCTCTTGACAATTTGAATTTTTGAATATAGACTTTCTGTTTCGCTATTAGTGATTGTGAAAAAAAAACAACTTGGTGAAGTCGTTGCATTGTCGGCAAAATGCCACGTAGATTAACGGACGGAAACTATACGATGGACGTTTTTTATCGTCCCTTTTCTTCGGTAGTCCGATAATTGCCTTTGGCCGCGGAGTAGGGGATGTGCGTGCCGCAGCGGGAAGAAACCTTTTTGTCCGAGGCAAGAGAGAATAAAAAAGGTTTTAGCGGAGGAACTTGTCGTACCTCTAGGAAAGCGGACAGCATCGCAGGTGCTACAAATAGATAATGCCTACGGCATTTTGTCAAAGTCGTCATAATTTGATTTTTTTTTGACAATTATTTAAATGACTTTTTTGGAAAATTCCAGCAAAACCGGAAAGTTTTAAAAAAAACGTTGTTTCTGATAAAATACTTTGAGGGATGCGAAAAAATGTATAATTTAATGGTTGTGAATTGAAGATGTTTGTGGGCTTGGCTATATCCGGCTATCATTGACATCTCTCAATAAATGTAAAGAAATAGAGTGCTATTTCTTTGTTTTATTAAATTATGTTC
>Ga0172378_10006441_pt1 | contig 10970 bp, 9 predicted proteins | sample GrowelOW332metaG_FD_119755 | JGI IMG/M metagenome (GOLD analysis project Ga0172378, IMG submission 119755) | Groundwater microbial communities from an aquifer near a municipal landfill in Southern Ontario, Canada - Pumphouse #3_1 metaG | ecosystem: Environmental > Aquatic > Deep subsurface >... | reverse complement strand
TGTCTTATCAAACTCCAAACGCTTTGTCTATTTCGTCAATTTCTGCAGAAGACATGTTCACTAGTTTGCCGAGCGTCTTTGTGGCTAGAATTGAGTTGGCTGTGAATTCTGCAACTTCAAGCCTGTCGTAGGCGTTGGTCATGTTTTTGCCAACTGTAACAATGCTGTCGTTTTTTATTAGAACGGCGGGAGTGCGTTTTGTAAAAGTGGCGGCAACTTTGTCGGTGTCAGTGTACAGTTCTTTGAGCGAGATTGTTTTTGTGTCTAGCAAGTTGATGTAGCTTTCTGGAATTGTGCGCGGGTCGAACACTGCGTCGCTTACTGCAAAGCCCATTGTGTACGGCGGAAGGGCTGCAGTTATTGACTGAACATTGTCATGAGTGGCGTAGATTTTTGCAAAGAGGGCGGCTTTTGTGTCTGGAGTTTTGCCTTCTTCTGCTTTGCCTTTGCTGTTTACAAAAACCAAATCGCGTTCTTCAAGATAAGCCCTGTCTTTTCCATAGGGCGTGATTACAAATCCACCTGTTGAAAGTCGTGCGCTGAATGTTCCTTGAGTTGCGGAAAATAATTTTTGCTCGTAGCAGCGTTTTACGAATGTGATTATGTCGCGTCGTGCAGCTTTTTCTTCTGAAGTCTGCTTTCTTTCTTTTAAAACAAATGATGGCTTTTTGCAGGAGGATTCAAATAGTTTTGCTTCTTTTACAAAGAGTTTTTTTTCTTCTGCTGTTGGTGGTGTGAGCTTTCCTAAGTTCATTGCGTTCAACTCTATGCGGCAGAAATATTCAAGGGTTTCAAATATTCTGTAGGCGGTGAAAATGTCTGGAGCGCCAATGCAGACTCCGTGGTTTTCCATTACAACAACATCGTAGCCTTTTTTGAATTCAGCGCTTATGTTTTTTCCAAGCTGAATGCTTCCTGGAATTGCGTATGGCTCAATTGAAATATTGCCGCAGAGTTTTTCTACTTGTGGAAGAAGGTTTATGTCTGGAATAATGCGGGCAATGCTGAATGTTAAAAGTGCCGGCGGGTGGGCATGGAACACGCACTTTATGTCGCTTCTGATTTTGTAAACAGAGGAGTGGAATGGAAGTTCCATGCTTGGTGTGTGAATGCCTATTTTGGTGCCGTCTGGCTTTACGCACATTATGTCGTTTCTTGTGAGTGTGCCTTTGTCAATGCCGCTTGGTGTAATCCAGATGTCGCCGTTTTCGTCGCATATGCTTAAGTTGCCGCCGCTTGTGCTGGTCAGGCCGTTTTTGTATACGCGGTTCATCATTAGAACAAGCTGGTCTGCTGGGTGTAGGTTTTCGTTTTTCATTTGGTTTTTCCAAAGAGCGGGCCGTAGTTTTTGCAAGCTCTGTAGTCCTGGCCTTCTTTGTCCATGCCAAATGCGTTCCAGGCAGCAGGTCTGAAGATTTTGTCTTCTGGTACGTTGTGCATGCAAACTGGTATTCTTAGAATTGAAGCAAGTGTGATTAGGTCTGCGCCAAAGTGACCGTAGCCAATTGCTCCGTGGTTGGCGCCCCAGTTGTTCATCATGTCGTATGCTGTTTTAAAGGCGGCGTTGTTTGTTACTCTTGGAGCAAACCATGTGCAAGGCCAAGTGTAGTCTGTGCGCTTCCAAAGTTTGTCGCTTACTTCATCTGGAAGATTGATTGTCCAGCCTTCTGCTATTTGAAGAACAGGTCCAAGCCCTTTTACTATGTTCAAGCGAATCATTGTCGCAGGCATTTCTGCTCTTGTTAAATATCTAGAAGAATATCCGCCGCCACGGAAGTAGCCTAAGTCGGCAGGGCACCATGTTGTTGCGTCAAGGCAAGCCTTGGTGTCTTTTTCTGTCATTTCCCAGAAAGGCTTCATTACGTTGTTGCCGTTTGAGTCTTTTACTTCGCCACATGCGTCAAGGCAAGCAGCGCCGCTGTTTATAAGGTGAATGAATCCGTCTGCCTCTTTAGCTTTTCCTGTAATTTCATAGCCGGTCGCTTTCTTTACAGATTCGCCGCTCCAGTAAGTTCTTACATCGGCAAAAATTGTAGCGCGTCCTGTTAATAACTTAGAGAACAACATTCCTGTTGCGTTCAAAGTGTCGTTTTCTGTTCCTAGAACATAAGGCTCCCTTGCGCCGTTCCAGTCGAATGTTGTGTTGAGCAATGCTTCCGCAAAGTCGCAGTTAGGGTAGTAGTCTGTCCACTGGCGCTGTCCTTGGAATCCTCCGACAATTGCGTTGTGGCCTACCATTTCCTCTTCGCGTCCTTTTGGCAAGTTCTGATTTCCGTTGAACAAGTCTTTTATAATGCACATCATCTTTACAACAAATTCCCACTGCTGGTCTTTTACTTCTCGTGTGTTCTGAAGTTCCGCTGGGTTTTTGTCAAAGCCTTCCTTGCAATTTTTCTTTGTCCAAGCAAGCGCCTTTTGATATTCTTTTTCATCGTAAATGCCTTCGTTCATGCGGCGGATGATTTCTACTTCATCAACAGATTCAACCCTCATGCCAAGGTAGTCTTCAAAGAAGTCGCTGTTAATTATAGAGCCTGCGATTCCCATTGTTATAGCGCCAATCTGCAGGTAAGATTTGCCTCTCATTGTGGCGGCTGCAACCGCTGCTCTTCCAAAGCGCAACAGTTTTTCTTGTACATCGTCTGGAATGTCTTTTGCATCCATGTCTTGAACGTCGTGTCCGTAAATGCCAAATGCAGGCAATCCTTTTTGTGCGTGTGCGGCAAGAACTGCGGCTAAGTAGACTGCCCCTGGACGCTCTGTTCCATTGAATCCCCAAACGCCTTTTATAGTAAGAGGGTCCATGTCCATGGTTTCGCTTCCGTAGCACCAGCATGGAGTTACAGTGAGTGTAATATCAACTCCAGCTTTAGTAAATTTATCTGCGCAGGCGGCTGTTTCTGCAACACGGCCGATTGTTGTGTCTGCAATAATTACTTTTACAGGCTCGCCGTTAGAATAGCGAAGGTTTTCTTCAAAAAGTTTTTTCGCTTGTTTTGCCATGCCCATTGTCTGGTCTTCCAAGCTTTCACGTACCTTTAAAGGCCCTCTTCTTCCGTCAATTACAGGTCTAATTCCAATTACAGGATAGTCGCCAATAAGTCTGCTTTTTGCCATATAATGCTCCTTAAAAAAATTCATCATCAACTTAATTTAGAAACAATTTCGTTTTTAAAAAATGATAAAAACTGATGAAAATTCTACATTAAAATAATGAGTTGTCAATGAGAGATTTTTTACAAAGAGACTGTAAAATTTAGTGATTTTTTCTATATTTTTTATGCAGTTTAGTTTTCTGAACTACAGTTTAAAGAAGCCTATTTCTACGCCCAAGTTTGCAATGCCAGCGCGGTTACGGTTGGAGCAGTCGTCTACTGAAGAAATTGCGTTTGTAATTTCAGTTGTTCCATCAACCATGTCCTTCATAGCTTTTTGCATTTTAGTTGTAGCTTCGTCAAGAGAGTGCATTTCCTGAACAATTTGCTTGCCGCTTTCTAGCATTTCATCGCTGCCGCTCTTAACTTCAAGAGTTGTGTCGTTTATGTTGTTCATTGCAATAAGAACTTCACCGCTGCCGCCTGTCTGTTCCTGCATGGCGTTTGCAATAGTCTGCTCCTGCTTTTTAACTTCCTGCGCCAAGTTGTAAATTATTGTGAATTGATTTTCTACATCTTTTGTAGAAGACGCAACTTGCTTTATTGCTTCAGAGAATTTCTGCAAACTGTCTGTTATGGATTTTCCTTGAGTGTTGCTTTGTTCCGCTAACTTTCGAATTTCATCTGCGACTACAGCAAAACCCTTTCCTGCAACACCCGCATGTGCCGCTTCTATTGCCGCGTTCATTGCAAGAAGGTTTGTTTGTTCTGCAATTGTTTGAATAACTGTTGAAGCTTCAATTAAACTGTCAGAGTCCGCAAGAATTGACTGAGTTGTAGTAACTGCTTCCTCTACTTTTTCCTGCCCAATGCCGCTTGCTTCTCCAAGTGCGTTTACAGAAGTTGTGTTGTGGTCAAGAATGGAGTTTACATTTTTTATATTAGAAACCATCTCGTTTACAGCCGCTGAACTTTGAACAACTGCCGCTGACTGTGACTCTATGCTGTTGTTTAAATTCTGAATGTTAGACATTATTTTATTTAAAGCAACACCGGCTTTTGAAACCCCGGCAATTTGGTAGTCCATTTGTGTGTGAACTGATGATATGTTTCCTTCAATTTGCTTTACAAATCCGTTTGTTGATTCCATGTTGCCTGCAAGCTCGTCAGCGGTGCCGTTGCTTATTACAACAGTGTCGCGGAATTCTTCAAGAAGATGCTTTGTTATTGTGTAGAATTTGTTCAAGTCGTTTATAAGTAAGCCGTACTCGTCCCTGCTTGTTACACGAACTTCTTTTTGAGTGTAGTCCCTGTTTGCAAGATTATTAGCGAACTTTGAAATTCTGTCCAATCTTTTTTCAGTAATTGTTGACTGTTTCCAGCCGTCAAACACACAGAAAAATAAGCTTAATACTCCAATAGGAACAGCCTTTGTAAGAAAAATTGTTGACATTGCAAGACTGCTGTTTCTGTTAACAAGAAAAGGAATTAGCACGCTTGAGCCAACTGAAATTGCGCTAAGAAATGAAATAAGAACACTTCTTTGAACAGAAGTGAACATTGTGTCCTGTTTAGTCAGAGGAATAAATGAAATGTACCTTTCATAATGCTCCATGAATAAAATGTAGTACAACATTCCAGGAAGAAGTGTGCCGCTTACTGAGCACAAAACAATAGGTGCAAAATCAACAGCAATGTTATTCTTTTTAAGAATTGGGATTACTAAAGATGGCAGAACAAAACTAAAAAAAATAGGGAGCGCTAAGGAAACTGCAAAATAATACTTTGAAATTATATTGCTTTTCTTAATGAATTTTTCACTTCCATCATATTTTCTAAAAAAATTTTTAATTATATAGAATGTGATTATTGGATATAAGTTGATTATAATTCCAATAAGCCAAACAAAAGGTGAAGTAAAGAATTTTCCTATTTCTGACAATGTGAAAAGTCCAGAGAACCAAGTTAAAAAAAGAATTATAGGAATTGGCATTACAAATGTAAGAGTATTATAAAGAAGAACATCATTCTTTAATTCCGGCGCTGTTTTTTTTTCTCCAAGAAAATCTTCTGCCGAAATAGAGTCTGATGAAGTGAATTCACTTGTTACATTTACGTCCTTTGTATTTGCAGATGAATTTGCTTTAGAAGAGTCGTCTTCTAAAAAATCATCAAGGTTAATTTCTTCTTCCATTTGTCAGCTCCCAAATAAAAACATTTGCTTATTGGACAGTCTGATATTCTCTACATAAAATAATACTGTCTGATACTTGTTTTATCAAGTAAATTGTTTTTTTAGTTAATTAAGGCTAGCCTTAAATAAATCTTTGCGCTGGTGTTACAATCCACAATGCTTTTAAAACTGTAGTTCCTGTGTTTTCCAAAGTATGTGGCGCGCTTGCGCTGTAGCTGACACTGTCTCCTTGATTCAATTCATATTCATTATTTTCATAATGAAGTTTTGCTTGTCCTTCTATTATAACACCAAGTTCTCTTCCTAGATGTCCGTAACTTCCCCTATGTGTTCTGCTGCCTGCAGGTATTGTAATGAAGTAGCTTTCCAAAGTGTGTTCTTTTTCTTTTTCATCAGGCTGGGCCAGCTCTTCAAAAACAACATCGTCTTCGTTCATTGTTCTTCTTTCATTTGAGTGTATTACTTGAACAGGACGGCGGCGGTTGTACTCTTCAAAAAGATATGAAAGATTCACATCAAGAACATCTGCCAAAGAAAGCAATGTGTCTATTGCGGGCGAGACTTTGTTTCTTTCTATTTGAGAAATTAGGCTTTCGCTGACACCAGCCTCTTTTGCGACAGTCTTAAGTGTTAGGCCTTTTTTTTCTCTCATAGCTCTTAATTTTTCACCAAAATGATAAGGTGTGTGTTTATCTGAATTAATTTCTGCCATTTTAAATTCCTTATTTTGCAAATGTATCGTTGTTCTGTTTGTCTCTATTCTGTTCCATTACAAAACGAATAAAGTGGTCTTCCAAAGTTTTCTTAGGTCCTGGAAGATTGAGCCTTTGACGTGCGCGTGCGTTGTCGCGTCTAACTGTGTAAAGCAAATAGAAGTCCCTGTAGTCTAAGCTTATGTCTGTCTTTACTCTTTCACCAAGATATGAACTTACTTCATCACGGCCAATTGCAGTTATGCCTTTTTCACGAAGAATTTTTCTTAGCTTTTGAATCTGTTCATAAGAAAGACCAAAAAGAAATTCCTCCATAGCTTGAGTCACTTCCTGGTCGCCAAGCCTTTTTTTAATAAAGGAAGTCCACTGCTCGTCCATTTGAATGCTTACCAAAAGAAGTTCGCTTGTGCCCATCATTGTGCCAAACGCAGGAGCAAGTTTTCTGCGTGCCGACCAAACTTTTTGAAGAACTGGCGCAATGTCTGCAATAGTCTGGTCGCTTCTGTGTTCCCACAAAATGATTAACGAAAGCGCAAGCTGCTGTCTGAAGTCAATAGAAAGGCTTTTGTCTTTTATTAAATTCAAATAGACATCTTCCGCCATAAGTGTGAACATCATAGAAACTGTCTCATCAGAATACTCTTGAACTTCCTTGTCGCTCATGTGCGCGTAGTTTTTTGCAAGCTTTGACATTGAAAAGAAAGTGTGAATTTTTGCAACAAGAAATCCTTTGCCCAGAATTGCCTTTGACGGCATGTGAAGGGTAGTGTCGCCTTCTTCCTGGTACGAAATTATGCTGTCAATAAGTTCCTGCGGTGTTCTTACAGAAGATGTCATTGTTGTTCTTTCTAGAAGTGAAGGGAACTGCGCAATTGCGTTTGCTAAATTTTCAACATCGTGCATTCTGTTCTGCAAGTGCTCAATTCTGTCTGGAGCATTTTTCTTAAGTGCCTCCATTAACCTGTTAACAAGCAGCTCTTGATGAGGCGTAAGGACAATAATGCCTGTAGTGATTTCATCTTTTGCAATTTCCTCTTTGTCAAAGAACTGCTCAATGTCTACAGGAGTGAATTCATCTTTTTCTGTCTTGTTTTTCAAAACCTTACCCCACCCAAACTTCTCTTTATGAAATTATTTGTAAAAGTGTTATTTCGAGGAATGAAGTAACGTGGCAATCTCTTATAAAAAAATAGGTACTTTTTATAAAACAGATTCCTCCACTTCGGTCGGAATGACGACAATCACTTTATCTACGGATATGACCATATTCAATAAAGATTGCTTCCATTATATCATACAATATTTTAAATTCAACCATTCAAACTGCGGTGGAATATTCCGATAATCTAAATATGAAAAAACAATTTTTTCGATTTTTTATACTATCTTTCACTCTGTTTAATTTGACTTATGCTTTTTCTCAAACAGAAAATAATTTTCCAAAAGACATGCTAATTCTTCAAAGCGATATTATTGTTGAAGCAAAAAATGCGCCGGGCACTACAGAAGCAAATGACGAGGCCTCTGGTAAGAACACAATCAAAACTAAGGGCGTTAACATTTACATAAGAAAAAAATCTGGAATAGAAAGCGTTATGCTTGTTGAAACTACAAAAGACCCAAACGGCAAGCAGGACAATTACGCTTACAGGGCGCTTGAGTACAACACAATCAACGGTGATGAAATTCGCTACTTGGACGGGAAAGTCCTTGATTCAAAATATGGAAAGTACAGCCTTATTTCTTCTACTGTTGTAGATCATCCAGCGCTTGGAAAATGCTTTCACATTTATATTCCGCCTGTTGTTGAGTACGGATATTCTTGGGCTAGGCATGGCACTGTTGAAATTGGAAAGGGCATGTTCATTAACATAAGGACGTTCTCTAAAAAATACGGCGACTATACAGGAAAGTTTGCAGACAACCCGTTTATGTTTGACTTTGCTGAGGTTCAAAAAAAAGCAGAAGCTCCAGTTGTTGAAAAAAAAGTTGAAGAGATAAAGCCTAAAGTTGAACAAGAGCCGGCGCCTTTAAAAGAGCCAATTGTTCTAACCTTAACAGATGACTACAATCCAGAGGCCACTGATAAATTTAATGAGATTGCTAAAAAAGGACAGGGGCTTCTTCGCTATTCAAAAGGCCCAGAGACTCTACCCGAAGATTTGATTGAAACTCTAGACGCAATAAATCCAAAAGATAAAGTTGATGTTGTTTTTGCAATTGATACAACAGGCAGCATGAAGGATGATATTGAAACTCTTAGAAAGGAGTGGGTTCCAAAACTAATTGAGCAGCTAAAAGATTTTGGTGATTTAAGACTTGGACTTTTGATTTACCGAGACTACAACGACAATTATTCTTGCAGAGGTCTACCTGTAAAATTCTTTGCGTTTACAAATGAAATTTCTATTTTTAAAAGAAACCTAAATTCGGTTGTCATTCATGGAAATGAAGGCGGGGACGTTCCAGAGGCAGTTTACGAAGCTCTTTACGGCTCTATAAATTTTTTCAAGTGGCGTGACGATGCGCAAAAAAAAGTAATTCTTATTGGAGACGCGGAGCCTCACCCAGCACCGCGTGGCTCTAAGAAAATTACACAAGATGAAGTTATGTCTTTGGCAAACGAAAATAAAATCACACTTGACTGTATAATTGTGCCAGACGACAAAAGCTTATCTCGTGGTAGATAATGGTTTATTCTTCTTAGTTCTGTGCAGATGGCCCTTCTTTGATGTTTTCAGTTGTGTTAACTTCTGGCTTTGTAAAAGGAACTGTTGAATCTGTTGTTATAGAAGAGGTTTCTGTTGAAGGAACTGTTGTTGCAGTTGATTCTGTTGAAGTCTCTTCAGCAGTAGTTTCTTGAGCTACAGTCTTTGTGAATTCTTTTACTTTATCAGCAGGTATTCTTTTTAATTCATTTTCAGCGAGCTTATGGTAAGCGCCCGGAAGTTCTCCAGGTTTTGAGTTTTCATAAATAGAAATTATTTCCTGAAGCATAGGAACGGCGTCTTTGTAGTTTTTTGCTTTTGCATAAAGATGCGCAAGTTCGTAGCGGCCTTCTACATAAACAGAAGTGTCTGTTCCAAAACGCTGCAAAAGAATTGTATAATATTGTTCAGCAAGTTTTGTGTTGCCTGCGTCATAAGATTCCTGCGCTTTTTGTACAAGCTCTCTTGCTGTAATGTCGTCTGCAACTTCAACTTTTGAAGATGCGCATGATAAAATAAGGGCCGCTGATGTTAAAATTAAAACTACAGTTGTAAATCTGTTAAATAATTTGTTTGTCATAAATAATATTTCCTTTTATTCAAATTTATTTGGAGTGTACCATTTTGCCGATTTTAAATACATACCAAAGTATTTTTGCTTTTTTAGTGAGCCTCTAAAGACTTCAGCTTTTAGAGATTCCATTTATTATAAATATAAAACGATTTATCTTAATAAAAGATACAATTTTTCATATCATTTTACTTTGTGCCTAAAGCCAAAGCTGCTTGCCTGAACTGTTTTCTGCTTATATGTTAGAACTGATTTCCCGTTGATGCACAAGTCAGATGAGCTTCCTCCGTCAAATTCAATTGCGTCACTGCAGCCCATTGCTATAAAAATATCTGCGCACTGCTGGAAAGAAAGGCCTTTGCTTGTTGACTTGTTTTCTCCTTCGACAACTAGCAAGTACAATGTCTTTCCGTCATAAGAAACGCCTGCTCCGCTCCTTGAGTCAAATGATGTTGCTTTGAAATTACTTTTAACACCGCTGCTTAAAACTGTGAAGAATCCGCCTAACACAAAGTCAAAACCTTTTACAGAAGAGTCTGTCTGTGTGTCGATTATTTTTGCGTTGTAAATTGTGCCGTCATTTTCATCTGTTGATTTTACAAAACCTAAAGCTGAGTATTTTTCATTTGGTGCAGAGAATTCTATTCCGTCCAAAAAGTGAATGCCAATAATCTGACGCTTTTTTGAAAAGATTGCGCTAAATGGAGATGACGTTTTGCCGTTAAAAGGCGATGAGTTCATTGCGACAGCGCAGTTGTTTTTATTTGCAAATTCTTCTGTTGATATGCTTTTAAAAATAAATGGTTGGTTAATTTTTAATAAATTAGTGTCGTTGTTATTTTTAAAATTTATTTTTTCTTTTTCCAAAGTTGATTCGTTTGGAAAACAGACAAGCTCTAAATTAGGTGATGCCAATTCAATTTTTACTGCATGGTAAAGCACAGTCATTGTTTTGTTTTCAAAATTGTATATTGATATTCCATCTACAACTTTTTGCCATTCAAAACTTTGTGGAATATAAAGTTCGCTTGGATAATTTACTTCGTTGTCTTCTGTTGAGGAAGGGCGGCTTACGCAAGAAACTGTCAGTGATAAAAATAAAATGAAAATGGCAAAAGTAAAATATGAAAATGTTTTTTTTAAGCAGCGCATAATAGAATTATTATAATGGATTGTTGATAAAAAGAAAATTAGGGGCAAAAAAAATCCCCAGAGTGTTCTGGGGACATAAAGGCAGCTTTTTGAGCCACCTTAAATCTTAATCAAAAATTAATAGGCTGTTTTTGAATCGTGTGGCCTATGTGTCTTCTTTGAAAGTTTGCGTTCCAAAGTCTTGTTCTTACGATTAAGAATTGTAGAAGGCTTTTCGTAGAATTCACGTTTTTTGTATTCGCGAATAATGCCTTCTTTTTCAACCATTCTCTTGAAGCGTTTAATTGCTTTGTCAAGATTTTCGTTGTCATCAACTGTAATTGTTGCCATTTAAAAAATTCACCAGCCCTACCTGCGGCAGTTCCACAGGGAGCCTAATTATGATGATTTACATACTTTTTGTCAATTACGAGTAGAAAATACATCCTGTATTTTCTACTCGTGGCACGAATTATCCAAAGGCAGGCAGAACAAGGCGGCGGTAATTCGTGCAATTATTAGAGCGCGCCTCCATGCGCTTGCACTGTTGGCAAGTGC
>Ga0172378_10006440_pt1 | contig 10971 bp, 9 predicted proteins | sample GrowelOW332metaG_FD_119755 | JGI IMG/M metagenome (GOLD analysis project Ga0172378, IMG submission 119755) | Groundwater microbial communities from an aquifer near a municipal landfill in Southern Ontario, Canada - Pumphouse #3_1 metaG | ecosystem: Environmental > Aquatic > Deep subsurface >... | reverse complement strand
GTATACCAATCGAAGGCAATTTCAGTGGGATGCACCTCCAAGGCAAAGCGCACATCACACGCATCAAATACATCGAAAATCGGGGTCCATAGGTCATGAACGAGCTGAAAACCCGCCTCAATCATTGCATCGCTGGTTTGCGGATAGGAGTACCAACGAGCCCAGATGGGAGATCCGGTAAATCCATTCACCACAGAAACCCCAAACTGTTGGGCAGCACGAGCGGTATCCTTCATTTCCTCGATGGCCCAAGCCCTGATCGCTTCAGGCTTGCCGGCCAAATGGGAAGGGGCAAATCCATCCAGACGCTCGTCCCAGACATCACAGACACATTGGCCGGTCAAATGGGCGCTGATCGCCTTACAGGCAAGACCATATCGGTTCAGAGTTTCCTGCACCATAGGAAGGTAGGAAGGATCATGCAAAGCTTTCTGCACATCAAAATGTGCATGGGTGGCAAGCTCAAGCCCCTCGTAGCCCATATCTTTTGCAAGACGGCAGAGGTCTTCCAACGGCAAATCCCCGAATTGGCCTGAAGCCAAGGTAACCAAACGACTCATATTCTCTCCCCTCTTATTCAAACTGTACACACTCACCGGTTTCGCTGCTCATATAGATGGCATCGGTGATACGCATCAGGATTAAAGCCTCAGCTGGTGTGTTCATCGGTTTTTTCCCTTCTGTGATGCTCTGGACAAAATTGACGGCATTGGCCACCCTGCCCATGGTTTCATCCTTCTGTACCAGAATCTTTCGATTCACCTGCCTACCGTACTCCTCTGTGAAGAGCATGGCGGTATCACAACTGGTTTCATCCATACCATCGATACCAAACAGACGTTCCACCTTCCCTCCAGCCTTACTGCCTTGGAAGGTCACAGAAACCACTTCACGCTCATTCATCTCAGCCCATGAGTTGCGGATCATCAAGGACTGACCGTCCTTGAAGGTAACCATGGCATGACAGGCTGTCTCCACATCCGTTTTACCGTTGCCGTCGGCGATACCCCAAGGCCCCTTGAAGGCCGGATTTCCCATGAAATCATCAAAGGTGACACCAAGCACCGACTTCGGTTCTGGATAACCCATGAACGAGAGCGCGAGATCGATCATATGCAACAGGTCGATTACCGGTCCGCCGCCTGAGAGATCCTTGTCGGTGAACCACCCGCCGAATCCAGGGATACCAACTCTGCGGATCCACGTTGCCTGCGCTGAGTTGATCCTGCCTACGTCTCCATTCTCGATATACCGATACATCACCTGGCTTTCAGGTCGGCAACGGTTGTTGAAACCAAACATCAAATGTTTGTTTGCCTTTTGGGCTGCTTCATACATCAGAAGCATCTCCTTGGCATTGCGGGCCGGCGGTTTCTCGCAATACACATGCTTGCCTGCCTCAAGGGCTTGTATGGTCAGCGGTGCATGGAATTTATTCGGGGTTACGATGGAAACTGCATCAAGCAACGGCATCTGATCAAGCATGGCCTGCAAGCTTGGATAGGTATGCGGTATTCCATACTGGTCTGCAAACCGTCGGGCACGCCCTTCATCGGAATCGGCGACAGCAACTACATCAGCTCCTGCAGCAATAAAACCCTTCACATGATAGGCGGCCATTCCACCGGCTCCAACTATTCCAATCTGCATGGCTCTTCTCCTATTTTCCCTTCTTGTTGCTCTGTGCAAGCACTGCGACAATGATGATGACACCGGTGACCAAACCGTTGAGGAATGGAGGCACATTGGCCATGATCAAGACTGTATTGATGATTCTCAACATCAACACTCCGAGGAACGTGCCGATGATTTTCCCCCGGCCGCCATCCATGCTCGTCCCCCCGATGGCAACGGCGGCAATGGCATCCATCTCATACCCCATTCCAGCACTTGCCGCTTGAATGGAGGTCAACCGGCTTGCAAGTAAGAAGGCCGCCAACCCATAGAGCAATCCTGCATAGGTAAAAATGAGGGTTTTGACACGATTCACATTGATACCACTCAAACGAGCTGCCTGCTGGTTCGAACCAACGGCATACACATAGGTACCGAATTTTGTCTTGGACATAATGAGACCGGTAAGTACGGTTATGAGAATCAGGAACACCATCAGATGAGGAATCGAAAGAATACGGCCGGCGGCAATGGCACGGAACGGTGCATACATATCCTTGTCAACGGTGAAAGGACCGCCCTGTCCCATCTGGTTGATCACGCTGCGCCAGGCACTCATAGTGGCAAGGGTTACAATAAAGGGGGCGATTCGTCCCTTGGTCACAAGCAGACCGTTGATTAAGCCAGCCAGGATTCCTGCTCCCAGACAGAAGAGAAATGCCAGAACAATGGAGTGGGTGGAATTAAGCACCATCACCCCGAATCCGCTGATCAGGGCAACGGTGGACCCAACTGACAAATCAATCATCCCCGCTGAGATGATCAGGCTCATACCCATTGCACAAATGCCAACGATAGTCCCTTGTACGAATTGGTTGGTGATATTGTTCCATGTCAAAAAGGAGGGACTGACAATGACAGCCACCAACAACAATAAAACAAAACTCAACCAATGGCTGTAGTTGCCGGTAATATTTCTCCAGGTGTCCCGCACCTGCTTCTTCGATAGCGTCAAACCATTCAATTGAGCTCCTCCTTTCTTGTTCCGGTCGAATATTCCATGATGGCGGCCTCGGAAATCTCATCACGGCTAAGCACAGCCGCTGTCGATCCCTTGTAGAGAACGAGACAGCGATCCGCCAGCTGGTGGATTTCCGGATATTCACTAGTGAAAACAATGACACCCTTTCCCTGGGCGGCCAATTCCACAATCAATGTGTAGATGGAGAATTTGGCACCTACATCAATGCCTTGGGTTGGATTATCCATGATGTAGACATCGGCATCGATCTCGAGCCATCGGCTGAGAATCACCTTCTGCTGATTCCCCCCCGAAAGGGAAGTGATGGCATCCAAATCACTGCCTACTTTTATTCCCAAGCGCTTTTGGCTTGCATCGAAGCGCTCCTTTTCCTCACGCATAGTGACGAACAAACCCTTATGCTTGGCAACATAGAAAGAAAGGGAGTTGTTGTTTCTGATACTCAAATCCGGCAGGATACCCCGCTCCTTTCGGTTGCGGGGCACCATGGCGATCCCCCGTTTCATCACAGCCTTGATATCATGCATTGCCAGCGGACCGTCGGGTCTTTCAAGCATGCCGGCTTCCAAGTTGGATGCTCCAAACAGAGAAGTAGCCAGTTCATCGGTTCCTGAACCTTGCAAACCGGTGCAGACCAGAATCTCACCACGGTGGAGGTCAAACGAGACATTGCGGAAACTTTGACCCGTCAAGCCTCTGGCTTTCAGCACCACTTCTTCGGTGATGCTTGCGGCAATACCATCCTTGATATGCGCCTGCACAAAGCTTTTTCCAATGAGCAGCTCAGTTGCCTGATGCTCATCAATATCCTTGATCAAACCGCTTTTGATGAATGTCCCATCGCGGAGAACAGTAAAACGGTCGCAAATACTGAAAATTTCCGGCATTTTATGAGAAATATAGATAAAAGAAACTCCCTCGGCCTTGAGGCGCTGCATAATGGAGAACAGCTTCTCTATTTCCCGGTTGTTCAAAGCGGTCGTCGGCTCATCCATAATGATGAGTTCACTGGAAAACAACAGCGCCCTGGCAATTTCGACCATTTGCTTTTGTGCGGTATCGAGCTCACAGACGATTGTGTGCGCATCGATGCCGCTGTTCATTGAATCGAGCACCTTCTGGGCGTGCTCCATCTCCCTCTTTTTGTCGACTTTCCACCGTTGTTTTGTATATTCTTCACCGAGGAACATATTCTGAAAAACCGTTAAGTCGTTGCACAGATTCAACTCCTGGTGAATAAAGCGAATCTTCAGTTCTGCAGCTTTTTTAGGGCTCATGCCCTCGACGATGTTCCCATCGATTTCAATCGTTCCTGCATCAGGACCGAATGTTCCGGCTAGGATGTTCATCAAAGTCGTTTTTCCGGCTCCATTCTCACCAAGCAGACCGTGGATCTCTTTGCTATGGACCGTGAAGGAGACATCCTTCAAGGCCTCAACCGCTCCAAACGACTTCGATATGTTCTTCATCTCAAGGATCATAACAGTCTCCCTACCTATACAAGAGATGCCCAGAGGAGACCGGAAATCCAGCCTCCAGAGGGCACATCCATTGAAAATACAAACCCTTACAGGCTATAGCGTACCGTGTACAACTTACCCTGCATATAGGTCTTGTAGTTGGTCTTGTCGATCATCTCGGTAGGAACCTTGTAGTTCTTCTCGAGCTTCTCGCCCTGCAACACCTTCAGACCAAGGTCGATGGCATCGCGGACCATGGACGGGGAGAATGTGTAGGTCATGAAATCGACGCCGGCCAAACCGGAGTTCTCAAAGAGATTCATGAACCCTTCACCACCGGAGACGCCGTTGATCAGCCGGATGTTGATCTTTGCATTTCCATGGTAGTTCTTCAGAGCTTCGACAATACCGAAGACAATTTCATCATCGTGGGTCCAGATTGCCTTGATGGATTCGATTTCAGCCTTGCTCTTGGTATTCAGGAAGCTTTCCATCTGCTCCATGGCAGTCTGCTGACTCCAGTTGGTAACAAAGGATTGCACCAGATTGAAGTTGGGACTTGCAGTGGAGAGGAATCCATTGGTGCGTTCCATAGGAACGGTGGAGCTGTCACCCTTGAATTCGAGGTAGTTTACCTTGCCCTTGGCCAGGTCTTCCTTGAAATACTCATTGAAATATCGTCCAGCACCTTCACCGATAGCTACGTTGTCGCCGCTGATCTCGGCATCGGGAGCGAGGCCGGGGATGAAACGGTCGTAGACGATCAAGGGAACCTTACTGTCCATTACCGACTGGGCTACACTGCGCAGCTCATCACCGTTGACCGGCCAGAGGACCAGTACATCGGGTTTCATGCCGAGAATGGTTTCAACAGCATTGCTCTGTTCACTACTTTCGGCTGCCGTCATGAAGCGGTAGTCAAAACCGTACTGTGCTGAGAGTGCCTTGACCTGGGCTTCACTGTGGCGGATTGACTCTGCGGTGAATCCATGGTCAGCGCTGGGGGTTACAACTCCCATCAACTGCTTCTTTGCACCAGCTTCCTTGGAGCCCTGTGCAAACACGACGCTGGTTGCAACCAGCAGGACAAGAAGGAGTACCAATACCTTTTTCATTACAAACCTCCTACAGGCTCAAGATCTTCGATGCCTGTGTTGCACTTAGTATAAATCTTTCTGAAAATCTGTCAACTTTTTTCGTAATATTGTAAATATACCTACTATTTAGGCAATTTCTGTCCTACTACTGAGATTTTCTTTCATAATCTGAAAATTTTTTCATGCTTTTTCAAATTTTGCTTGCTCCACCGCAAAACTGATTCTATAGTGGAAGTAGAGGTACATCCATGGCAGCAGCACCAAAAAAAATAACCTACTCGGCCATCTCCGAACTCTCAGGCATCTCTATTGCCACCATCAGTAGAGTCATCAACAACAGCCCGAATGTTCGTGAGGAAACACGCAAGATGGTGATAGACGCGATGAAAGCCCTTGGATTCGATACCTCCAGCCTCGAGGCTATAGGCTCCAAATCCAACGACCTGATCATCTTCAACATCCCCAGCCTGGACAACCCTTTCTACAGCCTCATCATCCAAGGGGCAAAGGCTGCCGCCCAGCGCAACGGGTACAACATGTTGGTCAATGAAGATCCAATCGATGAAAAATCCTATGACACTTTTACAGATTTGTTGAAAAAAACAAATGCTGCCGGTTTAATAACCACCAACTGCATCAATCGCACAACCCTACTCAAGCTCAGCGCCTTCATCCCGATGGTCCAATGTTGTGAATGCATCAGCAACATGGATATTCCCTTCGTTACCATCGACGATGTATCCGCAGCCCGTAATGCCGTGGAGTACCTTATTTCCCTAGGAAGAAAACGGATAGCCTTCATAAATGGACCCTTGGAGTATAAGTATGCACAGGACAGGCTTAAGGGCTATCTGCAAGCTCTTGAGCAGGCATCCATCAAGAAGGATCCTGAGATTATCATCCAACTCCAGGAGATAAGCTACGATATGGCGGTGTCTGCAGCGTTCCAGCTGCTCAACTCTGACCAGCGGCCCGATGCCTTCTTTGCCTCCAGCGATGTCTACGCTGCAGCTGCAATAAAGGCGGTCAGAAGATCTGGTTTGGAGGTTCCCAAGGATATCGCCATTGTCGGCTTCGACAATATCGAACTCTCCACCATGTGCACGCCTTCCATCACCACGGTAAACCAACCCAAGTTCCAACTGGGGCTCCTCAGTTGTGAAATGCTCATCAAGCGTATCAGCGGGGAGCTCATCCCCATCTCCAGCATGTACATGGATACCGAGCTTATCGTACGGGAGACTACCCAGAAACCCTCTTCTATCCTTTCACTGCCCCGATCATGACACCTTTGACGAAATAACGCTGAAGGAAGGGATAGAGAATAATAATGGGAAGCGTACTGGTAATAATCACTGCACTCTTTATTGAAATGGCAATCGTACTCTTGTCCCCCGATCCTGCAGCATCGCCGACCATGCTGGTGCCGGTCACGATATTGCGCAAAAAGAGCATGACCGGAAATTGGCTGCTTTTGAGGTAGATGAGACCGTGAAACCAGTCGTTCCAAAAGAACACCGCTGTATACAGGCCGACGGTGGCCAGGGCGGCTGTGGAAAGCGGCAAGATGATGAGCACCAGGATGCCCTTGTAGTCGAGACCGTCGATAATCGCCGCTTCCTCCAAGTCCAGGGGAATCGACTTGAAAAAGTTGATCAGTAAAATCAGATTGAACTGATTGATGGCAAACGGAATAAGCATTGCCAGCCGTGTATTGGTCAACCCAAGGTACGATACTAGTAAGTAGTTGGGGATCAGCCCGCCTGAGAAAAACATCGAGAAAATGACCAGACGCATAACAAATTTCACACCCTTAAGGCGGGTCTTGCTCAATGGATAGGCGAACAAAATCATGAGCATCAGACTGATTGCCGTCCCTGCAAACGTATAGAAGAATGTATTGCCATAGGCCTTGAAGAAGTTGGGATAGGTAAAAATCTGGATGTAGGATTGCAGGTTCAACCCTTTTGGTATGAGAAACACCTCATTGTTGATGATCGCTTTCGGACTCGATATGGAGAGGGAGAGCATATAGAGAAAGGGAATCAGGCAGACTGCCAGGGAGAGTACCATTACCAGGTACACCACAAACGAAAAGAAGAGCGAGGATGGGGTTCTATAGGTTTTCATCCTAGTAAATACCCTCCCCGGTAAGCTTTTTGCTCAAAGCATTGGAAGAAGAAACCAGAATGACTCCGATAATGCCGCTGAACAGCCCGATTGCAGTTGCATAGGAGTAGTTCTGATTGGCAAGCCCTGTTCGATAGACCAAGGTATCGATGATGTCACTTACCATGCTGTTGTCCGGAGTATACAATAAAAGGACCTTCTCAAAACCCAGGGAGAGAAGCCTTCCCACACTGATGATCAGCATTACCATGATGGTAGGCATAATGGAAGGGATGGTGACATAAAAAATTTGCTGGGTTCGGCTAGCTCCATCGATGGTGGCAGCCTCGTACAGTTCGGCCGGTATGGCCGTAATGGCGGCAAGGTATATGATGGCCGTCCAACCGGTATACTGCCAGGTGTCTACCAGGATGTAAATCACCCGAAAGAAGCGGGCCTCATTCATGAAATACAGTGCTTCCTTGGAGAACACCTGCTGGCGCAGAATGTTGATGATTCCGCTCGAGGGGGAAAGCAGTTCCCCGAGGATGGCTATCACCACCACCGTCGAGATGAAGCGTGGCATGTAGGATACAGTCTGCACCACCTTCTTGAACGGGAGGATGTGCACTTCGTTGAGCAGGATGGCGAACAGAATGGGAATGGGAAAGTTCACCACCAGATTCAAAAGACTCAGGACCAGGGTGTTGCGAAACGCTCTCCAGAATGCAGGATCCGACCAGAACCGAGAGAAGTAGGTTAACCCTACCCACTCGGTTCCAAACGGACCCATTCCCGGACGGTATCGCCGGAAGGCCAGGACGCTGCCAAGCATGGGAACATACTTGAACACCAAGAAATAGAGCAAGGGAAGCACCATCATGGCATACAGTTGCCAATACCGTGCAACATACGATCCCTTTTGCAGCTGTTTCCCTTGCTTCATCAAGACCCTCCAAAACTATTTACAGGTTGGCGTTGTACAATTCAGTGAACTTCTCAATGCCAAGATTCTTCATTTCCTTGACATAAGCGTCCCAATCCTTCTCAATGCTCTTGCTGCCGGTCAAGAAGGCTGAGTTCCACCGCTCAAAGGCATCAAAAAGCGGAGTTTGCAGCGTTCCTGCTTCCTCGGCCATCCGATCGTCGAACTTGGGAGTGGGAGGAATAGCCTGAATGACATCCCCCATCGCCTCAACCTCGGCATTGATGCGGGCATAGTTCTCGTCGTATTTGGTCATCTCACGGGCATTGACCCATACCATCTGTGTTACATCACTGCCGCAGCCGTACTTGACCTGCAGGCTCTTATAAATGCCTTCACTGGAGTTGCGAATCTCGTCGACAAAGACAACCTTGCCGTTCTGCGTGGTATAGGTGGTCCCTTCAACGCCCAGGCACCAGAGCTTGGCGTTCTCCTCGGAGAAGAACATCTCATCCACAGTCCTGACCAGCTGCTCGAAATCAGCGCGCTTGGCAGTCTTGATCGGGAACAGGATGCCCGACCCGGTCTTGCTCTTGGGCTGGTGGTGAGCACCCTCTGGGCCGGCGAGGGCCGGATACATCTGCAGCTTGAAGCCGTCGATGGTACTGTTAGCCGTCACTCCGCCGAGCTGGTCATAATACGCATAGCTGGCCATGGCCTTGCCGGTGGCAAGTTTTTGCGTCCAGCGATCCCCGTCGATGGGTTCGGCCATCTCCGGGTCGAGCAAGCCTTCAGCATAGAGCTTGTGCATATAGGTGATGTAGCTCTTGTACTGTTCGCTGATAGCACCTGCAAAGTACCGTTTGTTTGCATAATCCCAACTGAGGGTATTGCTTCCGCTTGCACCATTCTTGCCCAAGCTGATGCCCCAGGAAGGCATGGTCATGCGATAGAGCACACGCGGTCCTGCAAGAATTGTCAACGGATAGGAAGTTGGGTTGTGCTGCTTGAATACCTTCAGCACCTGATACAGGTCCTCAAATGTCTTCGGAGCAGAGAGGTTGTACTTCTTCAAAAGGTCTTCACGCAAAATCAAGCCGCCATCATAGAAAGGAACATCAAACAAAGCTGGCAGGAAATACCGTTTGCCATCCTTGAGCTTGAGTGATGCAACATCGTCCTCAAGACCGAATTCCTTGACGCGTGCATTGAAATTGGGAGTCCAAGCCTCGTAATCGCTGATGGGGACAACCGCGCCATTGAGTGAAAGGGCGGCATTCTCACCTTTTGTGGACTGGTAAAGAATTACATCGGGTGCATTGGTCCCGGTATTCAAGGCCAGTGAGACCTTCGTCTGATAATCCACGATCGGGATGATTTCGAACTCTACCTTGGCATTCACTCGTTTCTGAACTTCAGTGACTGTCAACCAATCGCCCTTGAACGGCAGGGTGGCATTGTCCGAATAAAAAACGGAAAACGCAATCGGGCCGCTTGAGGTTTCCTTTACTCCCGCCGCAAAAAGCGAGAACGACAGAAAGACCAACACCAACAGAGCAACCAACAGGGTTTTCTTCATAGTGCCCCTCCTTTTGTATTAGAAACAACCGTAAAACGGTGATTTCGAACTACCTAAGGTGCACAGGTCAACGAGGGTGCAAGTAACAGCAGGTGTACACCACTTGTATAGTATATGCACCAAACCAAGCAACTCGCAACAATATTTTTTACTGAAACTAGAAATCAAACTGAAAATATTTTTTAGTCTTATCCACTCAGCTGCGCGCACCCAAAAAGTGCCTGTAGATACCGGGTGTCGATCCTTCGATCAGGCTGGCATGCACGCACTTCTCATAGAAGGCTGCCGGCCCGACTCCCCCGATAATGGCATACGCATACCCTTCATCCCTGAGTGCTTCCAACGAACGCAGCAACAAAGCCTTCCCGAGGCCCTTGCCTTGCATGCTATCGAGGACCCTTGTCGGTCCAAAGAAGTCCAACGCGGTTGCGTTGTAGCAGGCATACCCGAGAATTTGCTTGTCCTGTACAGCCAGAAAGAGGGAGATGGGATTGCGGGAAAAGCAGACATCCGCCTCGCCTTGGGCTGCAAGGGAGGATTTCTCACCAATCCAGGTGAGAACGCGGACTTTATCCGGTGCCATTGCCCGTTGAATTGAAATCCCTTGCTCTGCCAAGTCAGAGATGACCTGCCGGCTAGAAGGAAGATCATAGAGTTTGACCAGCATATCAGGCATGAATACCTCCTAACGAAACGCTGAGTTTCCCCTGCAGTGTACGATTGCCTATGAGCATGGTGGCCAACGCCTCGAACACATCCTTGGTATAGGCATAGGCAGCAATGCTGCGTACAGGAGACTTCACCAAGCCCAAGTCATACGGATTGCGTAGTGCAATACAGAGCACCGGCTTTGACTTGGCCAGGGAATCGACCAACTCGATTTGCCCCCCATAGATATGGCCATTATAGGTTGCACATACTACTGACGAAAAGCTTTCAATCTGCCCTGAGATTCGTTTGATCTCTTCGCTGTCGGGATTCTGGGTGGTGACTATCGCCGCCCCTCCAAGCAATGCCGCCATTACAGGGGCGAAAAGCAAAGCCTCTTCATCGTTGGAAACATTGGTTGCCCGAAAACAGGGAGGTCCTATGAAGCAGGGATTGCTGCCCAGTTCGAAGGGAGCATCATGCACCAAGGTAAGGCT
>Ga0172378_10006439_pt1 | contig 10971 bp, 12 predicted proteins | sample GrowelOW332metaG_FD_119755 | JGI IMG/M metagenome (GOLD analysis project Ga0172378, IMG submission 119755) | Groundwater microbial communities from an aquifer near a municipal landfill in Southern Ontario, Canada - Pumphouse #3_1 metaG | ecosystem: Environmental > Aquatic > Deep subsurface >... | reverse complement strand
TGGCTGGTTTATGCCCGAAAAGCATCGGGCGGGAGGCGCATCCTGTACAACGACGCAGTGGAAGAGGCACTATGCGTAGGCTGGATAGACAGCACATACAAGAAGTTAGACGACAGTTGTTTCGTCCAACGGTTCACACCCAGAAATCGAAGAAGCAGCTATTCGCAGCCCAACAAAGAACGGCTGAAATGGTTACTTGAGCATAATCTAATTCATCCATCTTTTCTTAAAACTATCCGGGAAATCATTTCAAAGGAGTTTGTCTTCCCTTCAGACATTTTGGAAGAGATAAAGAAGGACGGGAAGACATGGGAGAATTACCTGAAATTCTCGGAACCCTACAAACGCATCCGCATCGCCTACATTGACGCTGCGCGCAAACGACCCGACGAGTTCAGAAAACGTCTGTCCAACTTTCTCCAAAAGACGCACGACAACAAGCTCATCGCAGGTTTTGGCGGAATTGAGAAATACTATTGATTTAAGCACGTAATTTTTCACATATTGCCCGTTTTCCGGGAGGCACGGTACATTTCCTCCGCTGTAGACGGTGGAGTGTGTCCGCCTAAAGGTGGCGAAGCATATTGGAAAAACCCTATCCCTACGGGATATTTTTGCAATCAACCATACAAGATGATTTAAACTTTAGTAACAGTAAAAAAAATAACTTCCGCAGATTTCTGCTTACCAAGATTTAATTGCAAAGGGTTTTCTGTCAAAAAGTTGCGGAAGTTATTCTTTAAGCATTACTAAGTAATCGGAAAAAAACAACTTATGACGATTTTGACAAAATGCCATAGGCATTATCTCTTTGTAGAGGGGGAAATAGGCATCGGCAACCGCATTCCGGAGGAATGCGCCATACACGACAATCATTCCTGTCCTCCTGCCGTACGGGCACTTACTTTTCTCCGGCAAGAAAAGTAAGCAAAAGTGCCTGCGCTGTTGCCCGCTTTCCGGGAGGTACGGCACATCCCTCCGCTAAAACCTTTTTTATTCCCTCGTACCTGGGGCAAAAAGGTTTTTTCACGCTGCGGCACGCACCTCCCCTCCTCTGCGGCCAAAGGCGAGTGTACGCCTGTTGAAAAAGAGACGTTTGAAAAATCCCGTTTCATCCTGTAAATCCTGTCCTAGAATTTATGTGATGTTTTGCTATCAATGCAATGCCTGGAAAGCATGTTTTCAAGATGTTTCGAACTTTAGTAAGTTATTTCTTCATGATCACTTAAAGTTGCGGAAGTTATTCTTTAACCATTACTTACCATGTTATTTTTAATGATCACAAAAAACGAGCACAATTCGGGTTTTATCTTTTTCCCAAACAAACAAGGACACGTCAAACAGGAATTTCCTTATAGAAACACGACCTCTCCACCAAAAGGATAGGCTGTTCATCTTAATTGCCAAGGTGACAAATTAGAAGAAAAAGGCGAAAGAAAACGACTAAAGCTCCATATTTCATGGAAATAGCGTGTAGATTCGAGCATCGGTCCATCACATTACATTTAGACCGAAATTTCCCGTCGTATCTTTCAGATATTTGTGCTATCTTTGCAGCCTAATTAAAATAATGACGAAATGAAAGCTGTAGTAAGCATCATCATGGGCAGCACCTCCGACTTGCCCGTTATGGATAAAGCAGCAAAGCTACTCGACGAGTTCGAAATTCCTTTCGAAATAAATGCTTTGTCCGCACACCGCACACCCAAAGAAGTGGAAGAATTTGCGACCAATGCGCAGAAAAACGGCATTAAGGTGATCATAGCGGCAGCAGGAATGGCGGCACACCTTCCCGGCGTCATAGCGGCCATGACCACGGTGCCGGTGATCGGAGTGCCAATCAACGCCACGCTCGACGGCATGGACGCACTACTTGCCATTGTACAGATGCCTCCGGGAATACCCGTTGCCACGGTAGGAATAAACGCAGCGCAGAATGCGGGCATACTAGCCGTACAGATGATGGCCGTAGGCGACAGCGACCTTCAGTCAAAACTAGCGAAATACAAGGAGGGACTGAAAGCCAAGATTGTAAAAGCCAACGCAGACTTAAAAGAGGTCAAATACAAATTCAAAGTGAACTAACATCCACTTGAGAAAGGGAACAGCCACCACCCAATTTCTCTTCTTTTGAGGAGGGTGATGGTTTCTACTCTCAAAAACACACAGCATGTCAAAAATTTATTTAGGATTAGGGTCCAATCTGGGTGACAGGAAAAAGAACATCACAGATGCCACTATGATATGCGGAAGCATACTGGGCACATTGGAATGTCTCTCCTCCCTATACGAAACAGAGCCATGGGGCTATGCTTCGCCTAACAAATATCTGAATGCCGTGATATGCATCAAGACAGAACACGCCCCGGAACGTTGCCTGCAAATGGCGAAAGCCATTGAGCGGGAGATGGGAAGGGCAGTACACACCGGAAACGGATACGAAGACCGTCCGATAGACATAGACATCCTCTTTTTCGACAATCTGGCTCTAAAAACAGAGGAACTGACGATACCCCATCCTCTCATTCAGGATAGAGAATTCGTCTTGCGCCCACTGGCCGAGATTGCGCCAGACCTGATTCATCCCGTTCTCGGCCTGTCTGCGACAGAGATGCTTCAAGAATGGGAGAAAAAGGAAGAACCGGAAGAGACAAAATTGTCTTGAGACACGAAAAGAAAGGGACATTTTCCTACGTACAAAACCCGAACAAAACAAAGATCAATTGTTTTTGTTGACAATAGATATTCACCATATAAAAAAAAGGATGGAAAAACAGACAAAGATAATCGCTACCATATCGGACTTACGTTGCGATGTTGAATTTATTCGTGCATTATTCAACGAAGGCATGAATGTAGCCAGACTCAATTCCGCGCACATGGACATTGAAGGATTCGACCGAGTGATAGGCAACATCAGAACCGTATCCAATCAGATAGGCATTCTTATCGACACGAAAGGCCCGGAGGTGAGAACCACCAAGTCAGAATCGCCAATCGAGATTAGGACAAGCGACAGAATCAAGATAAAGGGCGACCCAAATATGGTGAGCAGCAAAGAGATGATTGCCGTCAGCTACAAAGATTTCGTGAACGATGTGAATGTAGGAGCTGACATTCTCTTTGACGACGGAGAGATTGACGTCAAAGTGTTGGCAAAAGAAGAAGACTACCTTCTTTGCGAAGCCCTTAACGATGGAGTTTTAGGCAGCCGCAAGAGCGTCAACGTTCCCGGAGTGAGGATTAACCTACCATCACTCACCGAGAGAGACAAACGCAACATTCTATATGCCATCGACAAAAAGACAGACTTCATCGCCCACTCTTTCGTCAGAAACAGAGAGGACGTACTAGAGATCCAAAAGATACTCGACGAACACAATAGCGACATCAAAATGATTGCAAAGATAGAGAATCAAGAAGGAGTGGACAATGCTGACGAAATTCTCGAATACGCATACGGACTGATGATTGCCAGAGGTGATTTAGGCATCGAGGTTGCACAAGAGAAAATTCCCGGCATACAACGCGTCCTGATCAGAAAAAGTGTCATCGCAAAAAAACCGGTCATCGTAGCCACCCAGATGCTACACACCATGATCAACAACCCAAGGCCTACCCGTGCCGAGGTGACAGACGTGGCCAACGCCATCTTCTACCGTACTGACGCATTGATGCTCAGCGGAGAGACCGCCTACGGAAAATATCCGGTAGAGGCCGTCCGCACCATGGCAAAAATTGCGGAAGAGGCAGAAAAAACCAAACTGAAGGACAACGACATTAAGATCCCTCAACACGACGACAACGACATCACTTCGTTCCTTGCCAAACAAGCGGTAGACTCCATGGATTTGCTCAACACACGTGCCATCATCACAGACAGCTACACCGGCAAAACGGCACGTCACTTGGCAGCATACAGAGGCTCTTGTCCTATCTTGGCCATCTGCTACAAAGAACAATTGATAAGACAGCTGGCTCTGTCTTATGGAGTGACGCCTATCTATCAAGAGGAGAAAGAGGATACTCGTCATTACTTCTTCGCAGCACTAAAGATGTTGATAGAGAATGGATATCTGAAATTCCAGGACAAGGTGGCCTACTTGAGTGGCAGTCAAAGCATGGGAGGAGGCACTACTTTCCTAGAGATAAACAGCATAGACAACATATTCTCCAACCAAAAGGATTATCTGTTGCCTAACTTCTGAAAAAGAGAAGCGGACAAAGAGAAGGTCTGGAATCAAACGAACGTTTGATTCCAGACCTTCTCTTTCCATTACCATGAAACTACTTTCACAAAACGCCGCCGAGCCATTTCCTCATCTCTTCCGCCGTTTTTCCTCTCTTCTCCGCATACTCTTCCAATTGGTCCTTACCTATTTTCCCCACCATAAAATAAGACGATTTCGGGTGAGAAATATACAATCCGCAAATCGTAGACGATGGCTGCATGGCGCCATTCTCAGTCAATCGGACTCCTATCCTTTCAAGATGGAGCAAGTTATCCAAATCAAAGATAACAGACTGATCCGGCAGACTAGGATATCCCACCGCAGGACGGATGCCCTGGTATTTTGACGCCTTCACCTCGTCGCGAGACAAGGACTCATGGGGAGCGTACCCCCACAGATTCCTGCGCACCTGAAGATGCAGCCACTCCGAGGAGGCCTCCGCCAATCTGGCCGCCACACTCTCTATCAGGAGTGCGGAATAATCGTCGCCCGACTCCCGATAGCAGGCAGATTTCACGTCTGCACCCTGCACCGTAACGGCAAACGCTCCAATATAATCATGCTTCGGAGAGATAAAATCAGCCAGAGAGAGACAATAACCAGACCGTTCGCCAACGTGCTGCTGCCGCAAAAGAGGAAGAGACAACGTCACAGCCCCATCTTCCAGAAACTCAATCTCATCTCCTGTCGATCTGGCTTTCGAGAAATAGAGAGCAACATTCAACTTGAACCATTTTTCTCTCAACACCACACCCAGCATATCCCTAGCATCGAAGAAGAGATTCATTGCCTCCTCCGCCTTATCCCTTCCCTCCTTCGGTATGTTCAGCAACCATTTCTGCTTGCAAGCCTCGCACCCACACAAAGTCTCCAAGCCCGCATAACTACCAGACATCCGCCAGGCATGGAAGAAGTAGGTCCAGTCTATATAAGGCAAGACCGGTTCCATCGCCAACGAATCAAATGTCTTCAACCCCAAAAACGAGGGCTCCACTGTAACATACGACATATCTTCATTTTTTTTCATAAATATCATTATCCGATTCACTGTCTCAACACCTTCAATCGTCCTACAAACCAATGCACCAGAGGCAAAGCTAGCGACATAGCCGCCAGACCAAGTCCGCCCCATATCCCGACTTGTACAACACCGAAGTTTTCAGAAACAATCCGGATGCCGTAATAACAATAAGGGAGGGACAAAAACGAAGTGACCACAACCGGCACATATCTCCGGAATACCATCCACTGGAGAATATGAACCACTATATGGACGGAATAGGCCAGAAACGCCCCCATCCATAGCTGGGGAATGTTCCAGACAACAGCGCCGAACGAGCAAAAGCTGACAATCAGAAACATGAAAGCCACACCGGCTGCAAGGGCGGAAGTAGACAAGCCTAGAAAATGCGGCAACATACGGCGTGCCAACTTCGGGAACCGTTGTTCCAAAGTCTGTTGGTTTTTGACTATCCACGGACGGAATCCGATGACCTCCTCAAAGTCGTGTATCATAAACACGACGGGGAGGAACAGCATAAATACAACATATTTTTCCATCTGAATATCTGAAAACAAAGGCTGCCATTAACGACAGCCTCCGGTAAAACTCTTGTCCACAGACATCCGGCATCATTACAAGACCGGTCCATTCATTTATCATGACTTACCATAACTGCCCATATCAAAACTCCACGTATTGTTTTGCGTCGAAGTTTGCAGCCATGTTCCACGAAGTAATCTTTCCGTGGGGCATACGGTAAACAGCAATTTGGTCGGTCAGCTTCTCTCCCCAATCGCGCATAAATTTACGCGTCGGGTGATTATATATCTCTTCAAACAAGGCTTTATCCTCATCCAGCACCAACTCGCCGGACATACGGTACTGCGTTCCGTTTTTGGAGAAGAAAAAACAGATTTCCACGTTCGGATTCGCCTGAATCTGGCGGAACACATCCTTAAATTTCCCCGTATGAAAAATGACTCCACGCTCGTCGGCCTTAAACAGCAACATACCACGAACATGAGGCTTACCATCCTCTACCGTTGCCAGATGAAATGCAGGACTTGTATTAAAGTGCTCAAAAATCTCTTGTTTTGTTTCCATAATATATCTTCGTTAATTCAATTATTAAAAGCAACCGAGATTCAAAGATAAGAAGAAAAGTCCGGGTGACGTTTTGATACCAAACTTTTTTATTGCAGTTTATAATTATTAGGAAAAGGATCAGTCTGCATTTTTAAGCACAAACATCCGCTCTCCATAAGACACAGAAGCAACGTGGCATGAATTACGCCACCTAACAAGATTCACAAGGACACCATAAGCAAGATGGCAACTAAATGATTGATATTCTATAATTTTCGACATAGTAGAAATTGTCAATCTCAAGATTTCGAAACAATATTTTTTCAGAACAATAAGAAATGTTTTGAAAATACAAAAAAACATTTCTTATGTAAAATTTAACTATTAAAAATTTATTGATATCATGAAATTAAAAGAAGCTCTAATCATCAGCGGACTGTTTTTATCAACTATTGCATTCTCTCAAATAAAGGTGTAAAGCAACGCAAAAATAGGGATAGGAACATCATCCCCGAATTATAATTTAGACATAAAAACAAAAGATATTTGTCGAAATAAATGATAACTTTGCAGTCGACGAGAACGCAAATTTCGAAATCGATGTTGATGTAAATAACATTATATCTTGCGAATAACACTAACCGCTCAAATTTCATTCATCATGAAAAAGATTTGTTATATACTATTGTCTGAATTGTTTCTGTTTATCTCTTCTTTTGCCGGAGAACATGAGACACCTGACTTTTCGGGATTTGCACCTATCGGTGCCAAATGGACATACGAGTTCGAAGGGAAAACCCCTTCTTTTATCAAGACAAAAGGCCTCCATATTTTGGAAGTCAATGACGAAATTCACATAGACGGACATATTGTGAAAACCATAGACAAAACAATAATAACTCCACATTTAAACTTCGACTATAGTGAAATTTGGCATGACACAATAACCTTTAAAAACAGCATATACCTTTACATGGAAGGAGATACTGCATACGCAAGCATAGATTCCTGCAAAACGTTCGGCAAAATGTTCATTTTCAACGCCTCAGAAGGAGACACATTGACATTAAATGATATATCCTGCAATCATGGAGAATATAAAATGATAATAGATTCTGTAATTGAGACAGAAAACGATTTAAAGAAATACAAAGGAGACATTCTAAAATACGACACACGGTGTGGTTTTGAAGAATGGTTCATGGATAAAATCGGAGGCATCGGCAGCAATAGTTATTTATGGCCACAATTAGCCTATCTATCAGGTTCGGAGTTAAACTTCTCCAGTTATTCCGAAAAAAGAGGCTTAAATTACAGCAAAAACGGATTTGCCGAACTACTTCAGACAGAAGAATACAAGAATCCATTTTCCATCTATCCAAACCCTGTTATATCTACATTATACATCACAACAGAAAAAGATATTGTTGATGCTAAAATTTATGACATTAACGGCAATCTATCATTGGCAACAAAAAAGGGAAATATTGATTGTTCCTCACTCGGCAACGGAATCTATTTCTTATCTGTCATTTTCGAAGACAACTCTAAGATTATTCAGAAGATAATCAAAGAATGATTCGAGAGGAAAGGAACACGAACCAACTGAGGTTGATGTATCCTTCTGAGATTTATCAGGAAAGAGACATGCAACAGGAACACACTCTGCATTTTTATTCACCTTTGCATCCTTGTAATTGTATTTGAAAAACAATCAGCATCTATTTCAAAACAAAAGAAGAATATGAGAAAGTTATTTTATTTATCATTGGTTTGCGGCTTGCTTCTAAGTTGCGGCGATGGCACAAACAGTAAAGTAGACAGAAGCTGCCCGATGGGTTATGACAAAAGCTATCAAGTACAACAGATAGACTCCACCACTTGGCTCATCAACGAATCGGACATGGCAACCATCTATCTGGTTGCCGGAAAAGAGAAAGCGGCGTTGATAGACGCCGGAGTCGGGACAGGAGACATCCGCAGGCTAGCCGGTTCGCTGACTACCCTCCCCGTGACGATGTACAACACACACGGACATTCGGACCATATCGGAGGTGATTATATGTTTGACGAAGTCTATATGTCATTGGCAGACAAGTTGATATACAACGACTTTTTCAATCCGGAGAATAGACGCCAGTCTATAAAACACTTTATAGACAACAACAAAGACTTCCATCTCACAGAGGAGGAGATAGAGCATCTGGCAAACACCCCTCCCGCAAAAGTAAAAGACTTGAAAGAGGGAGATGTCATTGACCTGGGCGGACGGGATCTGGAGGTGGTCGACATGCCGGGACACACGGCCGGAAGCCTAATATTTTTGGACCGGGCACACAAGTTCATCTTCTCCGGAGATGTCATCAATGTACAGATGTGGATGTGGCTAGAAGAGGCACTTCCTTTGGAAGTATATGACAATGCCATCCGTCGGGTCAGACCCATGTTCAACGAATTTGAACGGATTTACAACGGACATGAGAGACAGACTGGAGGATTGGCAATTTCGCACGTAGACTCCATCATCAGCCATCTGGACGCCATCAAAGCGAAGAGATGCAAAGTCGACACCATGGATGTATGGGGAAACAAAGTGCCATGTTACACATTCAATGATTGGAAGATATTATTAAAGAAGTAAGTTTAGATAGACTAAGGGAGAGTACCCGCCCGCCGTTCAAATCTCATTCCTGTTACACATCCTGCGGGGGGAGACATTTCTTTGTAGGTTCGGGCAGACACCTCCTTTCTGAAAAAGGGAATGGCGGAAGAACAAATGTTCCTCCGCCATTCCATTTTCCGGAAACATCTTTTTCAGAAGAAAGAGACGATCCTATCTTTCCATATAAAATAGGCATTGCTGTTCAGATGGAAGCCATCGCCGGTAGTGTAGACAGCATCCAAAGCACCCGTCTTGGAGTCCAGAAACTCACTATTTATATTTACGAACGTAACTCCCGCCTCCTCCGTCAACTTTTTGATACGGCCGTTCATCTCGGAGACCATATCATTGGTCATGTCGGGATAGAGCGACTTAGAATAGACCTCGTCTATAGGAAGCAGAGACATCACCAAGATTTCCGTCTGCGGAGAATTTTCTTTTATATGACCAATCAGTTTTTCGTAATCAGAAACAAACGTATCGACAGCCAAACCACCGGCCATATCGTCAAATCCAAACTGGAGAACCAACTTAGACGGATTGGCGTTCAGAACATCATCTATCCTATGCAGTTCCCTCTCTACCGTATTGCCAGGCAATGCGCGGTTGCGCACCTGGCAATTGCCGGTAAGCTCCATCCAATTGCACAACGCCATACGTTCTCCGCCCAGAAACACGACATCACCCTCTTGGACAAGCATTCTGTCCTGAAGAGAGAAATAGTGCACCATCTTCATATCCTTCACTTTCGGCTTCGGTCTTGACATCTGATAGACACACACTGCGACCAAAAGCACATTAAAGAACAAAGATAAAACCAAAACCAACTTCTTCATCATCTTCTCTTTTTAATCAATATAACTGTATTTTTTGACCCACCATCAAATCATCCGACGAGAGTTTATTCCTTTTCTTCAGGCAACGCATCTTCACTCCATACTTTTGGGACACGGACAGTAAAGTCTCCGACTGTTTCACCTCATGGTATTTGCACGACGTGTTCTTCCTTTTCTTCTTCTCCAGAAATAGATATTCTCCGGCCTTCAGCACATACCACGAAGGAAAATCATTGAACGACTGCAACTTTTCTACCGTAAGTCCATAACGTTTGGAAATTCCATAAAAAGTGTCGCCCGGCTTCACCATCACGCACTTCACGCCGTTAATCCGGCCATCGACCACTTCCGGTTTGTCAGGGACCACAACCACCGGATCGTTCTTTTTAGCATTACCATCCAACGTAAAGTTCTCCGCCTCACTTTTAGAGATATACTTCTCCGGATTCCTATCGTATTCATACAACTTATTTTGTTCAATAACAGCAATCAACAGCTGTGGATATTGCGGATTGGTAGCATAACCGGCTTTCTTCAGACCCTTGGCCCAACCTTTATAGTCGGTGATGGAAAGCCTGAAAAGATCGGCGTAGTGTTTTCTATTGGTCAGGAACAAGGAATGGTCGCGATACGAACCATCGGCATGGTCATAAACGCGGAAACAGTCGTTCTTTATATTGTCATCCTTAAAAAACTTATCTCCGGTATAGTCGCTCGTACATTTTATTCCGAAATGGTTGTTGGCAGTTCCCGCCAAATCGCTACGGCCGCTACCCGACTCCAAAATACCCTGTGCCAGAGTTATACTGGCAGGAATACGATATTTGTACATCTCTCGGATAGCCACTTTATGATAAGCCTCAATATAAGCGATAGTCTCTTCCGAACGATACGATTGGGACAGAGCGACAGCTATATTCGTGCAAAAAGCCAATAAAAGGCATATCCTTTTCAATTTTCCCATATAGACATTATTTTGAACATTAGAAATGAGCCACAAAAGGCAGACAAAAATAGTAAATAAGTGAACAACAAACAACAAGACAGGCGGAACGATATACCTTAGTATAGAGACAAAGGGCATATAATGAAGAATGGGATGCAGAAAGCACCCCATTCTTTATCTGACGAATAAGAAAATTCGTATTAAAT